>ERZ889078.517-NODE-517-length-35014-cov-5.777940_pt1 | contig 35014 bp, 34 predicted proteins | sample MGYA00521266_ERZ889078 | MGnify/ENA primary metagenome ERZ889078 (study PRJEB32303, sample SAMEA104408618) | aquatic metagenome | biome: Brackish water; feature: Pelagic; material: water | place: Baltic Sea | collected 2014-06-16T06:34:00 | depth 76,534 m ...
GAAATGACAGCGCTCTCTCTCACCCGCATGATCGAGAACCGCATAAATCCGCTGGTGATCTGATGCGCCTGCCTTTTGATCATGGCCTGACCCGCGACCAGATCGACGCCGATTACACCGCGAAACTTTGTACAAGTGCCGAAGGTTTCGCCACCACCATCGCGCAGTATCTGACCTTTTCCGGCCCGGCGCAGCAGCTTCCCGGCACGCAGCTTAACATGCGCTACGATACAGCCAGTCAAGCGCGGATGGATTTGTATGGCAGCGGCGAAAATCGTCCGATTTTCTTGTTCATCCACGGCGGCTATTGGCGGGCGCTTTCCAAAGAGCAATCTGCCTTCATGGCCCCGATGTTGGCGGGCCACGGCATTGCCACGGCCGTCCCCGATTACACCCTCGCCCCCACGGCATCCATTACCGAAATCACCCGCCAGATGCGCGCGGCCTTCGCATATCTTTGGCACAATGCCGCAGCCTTGGGGATTGATCGCAACCGTATTGTCGTCGGCGGCTCCTCTGCCGGGGGGCATTTGGCGGCGGCACTGGCAATGCCGGGCTGGCAGGCGGCGTTTAACCTGCCCGACCCGGCAGTCCATGCAACGCTCCCGATCAGTGGGTTGTTTGACCTTGCCCCGATCGCGGCCAGCCATGTGCAAGATTGGATGCAGTTCACCCAATCGGAAATCGAGGCTCTCAGCCCGATGCGCCATGCCCCCGGCACCGCGCGCGGCCATATCGTTGTGGCTCAAACCGAAACGCCCGGCTTTCACCGCCAATCGCAGGCCTATGCCCAAGCCCTTGGTGCGCCCTTGCTTACCGTGCCTTCGCGCAATCATTTTGATGTGGTCTTGGATCTGATGCGGCCCGATACGGCGCTATCACAAACGCTCCTCGGGCTGTTTGTCGATTAAGCCGATGTCGGCGCAACCGCGCGCGCGACCAGCCGGATCAACATCTGTTGGCTGCGCAAGCCTATGACGCGTTGTTGCGTGATATTGACGCACAAGGTCGCAAAAATATCTTTTTTGTTGCGAAAACGCAGGTAAAGAGCGGCCCGCGACAGCCCCGCCCCCTGGGCGATGTCTTCCATTGACATGCGTTGATACCCATATAGCGAGAACGCACGCAACGCGGCATTCGCAGCGGTCTCTTCTTTCGAAAGGGGCGGCATTTGGCTTATGCCGGAGAAGGTGACGAAATGACGTTTTACGCTGATTTTGTCAGAAATCTGTGGATTGGAGTTACGAGTGGCCTTTGACGTGACGGTGAACGGCGAAACCAAAGCCGTAGACATGCCCGGCGATACGCCCCTGCTTTGGGTGCTGCGCGATGGGCTGCACCTGACGGGCACGAAATATGGTTGCGGGGTTGCGGCCTGCGGGGCCTGCACCGTGCATCTCGATGGGGTAGCCGTGCGCGCATGCCAGATCGCGCTGGAAGATGCCGTTGGCGCGCAGATCACCACGATCGAAGGGATCGGCACGCCGGAAAATCTGGCCCCCATTCAGGCAGCATGGCTGGAACATCAGGTCGCGCAATGCGGCTTTTGCCAATCGGGCCAGATCATGCAGGCCGCGAGCCTTCTGGCCGAAAACCCCGCGCCCACGGATGCCGAGATTGACGAGGCCATGGGTGGCAATCTGTGCCGCTGCGGCACCTATCCCCGTATTCGCGCCGCCGTTCACACCGCTGCCGCCAAGATGAAGGGCTAAGCAATGGGACGTATCAGAACCATCGCCCGCCGCACCTTCCTCATCGGCTCAGCCACCATCGCGGGCGGCGTTGTCTTTGGCACCTATGCCTATAAAAAGCCGATCCCGAACCCGCTCAAGCCCAGTGCCATCACGCCCTATGTCCTGATCGACGGGAATGGCATCACCCTTATCGCCCCACGGGCGGAGATGGGGCAAGGCGTGCAAACCACGCTTGCGGCCCTTCTGGCCGAAGAGATGGACCTTGATTGGGACCAGGTACGCGTGATGCATGGCCCCGCCTCCCGCGCCTATTTCAACGCCGCCGCGCTGGAAGAGGGCGTGCCTTTCGCGCCCACCGACGAAAGCTGGCTGGCCGAAACCGCGCGCGGCGCGATGCATATCCCCGCCAAGTTTCTGGGCTTGCAAGCCACTGGTGGCTCCTCCTCTATCCCCGATGCGTTTGACAAAATGCGCGCCGCCGGGGCCGTGGCCCGCGCAGCATTGGTAGATGCTGCTGCGCGCAAAACCGGGCTGAAGGCCACCGAATTGAAGACCGCTTCGGGTGCCGTGGTGCTTCCTGATGGCAGCACCATTCCCTATGCCGATCTGGCGCATGATGCCGCCAGTAGTGATCTGCCAAAAACGCCGTCCCTAAAGCCGCAATCGGAATGGAAACTGCTTGGCAAATCCCTGCCGCGTACAGACATGCTGGGCAAGGTCACGGGAACTGCCACCTTCACCGCCGATATCCGCTTTCCCGGCATGCTTTTTGCCACAGCCCGCACCAACCCCGGCCTTGGCGCGGGGCTAAAATCCTATGACGCGGCTGAGGCACTAGCCTTTCCCGGCGTTGAACGTATTGTCGAGATTCCCGGTGGCCTCGCCGTTGTCGCCAATTCCACTTGGACAGCCTTCAAGGCCGCCGACCTTATTGCCTTTGATTGGGACGCAGCCCCCTATGCCGCGACCACCGAGGAAATGCGGACCCAAACTGCCGCCGCTTTTTCGCCCGATCACCAAGACAGCCGCCAACGAGATGATGGTGATGTGGAGGCCGCTTTGCCCGCCGATGTATGGGCGGCGGAATATACCGTTCCCTACCTTGCGCATGCGACGATGGAGACGATGACGGCAGGCGCATGGCTGCAAGACGGGCGGTTGCGTGTCTGGGCCGGCAACCAATTGCCCACGCAGGTTCTAAAAGAAGCCACAGCCATTACTGGGCTTGATGAGGCTAACATCGACGTGGAAACCCCCGTCATGGGCGGCGGCTTTGGGCGGCGCGCGGAGATGGATTTCATCAAACAAGCCATCCACGTTGCCAAAGCCATGGAAGGCCGCCCCATTCTGCTGACATGGACGCGCGAGGAGGACATGACGCATGATACCTTTCGACCCATGGCCATCGCCCGTATCAAAGGCGCGGTGAAGGGTGGCAAGATCAGCGCGATTGATCTGCAACTCGCTGCGGCCTCGGTTGTGGAATCCCAAGCCGGGCGGATTGGAATGTCCATTCCCGGCCCAGATGCAACCATTGTGCAAGGCGCGTGGGAACAGCCCTATACCTTCCCCAATTATCGCACCACGGGTTACCGCGTTCCGGAGGGGGTTCAGGTCGGGTCGTGGCGCTCGGTTGGGGCATCTCAGAATGCGTTCTTCCACGAATCGGCGGTGGATGAGCTGGCCCATCTCGCCGGGGTGGACCCGCTGGAATTCCGCCTCTCGCAAATCGACCACATACCGTCGCGCAAGGTGCTGGAGGCCGTCGCTACCGCCTCAAACTGGGGCTCGACACCGCCAAACCGCGCGCGGGGCGTCGCGTTTTGCCTGTCCTTCGGGGTGCCGGCAGCACAGGTGATAGAGGTGGAAAACACGCCTGCGGGCCTGCGCATTACCAATGCCTGGGCCGCCGTGGATGTGGGCATCGCGCTGGACCCATCTATTATTGAAGCACAAGTGCAAGGCGGCATGGTTTACGGCCTCTCTGCCGCGATCAGTGGCGAGATCACCTTTGCGGGCGGCCATGCGCAGCAGCAAAACTTCCCCGATTATGACGGGCTGCGCCTGCCGCAATGCCCGCCCATCTCAGTGACGATCCTGCAAAACGGCAGCAAAATTCGCGGCGTGGGCGAGCCGGGAACACCCCCGGCAGCCCCGGCGCTGGCCAATGCAATCTTTGCCCTCACCGGGCAGCGCATCCGCACGCTTCCCCTCGGCAAGGCCATCGGTTTTGCCTGACGCGCCTCAAACCTGACGGCTTTCCTCGCCTTGCCCAGCAAAGAGAGCCGTCAGGCGCGATAGCCATCAAAAACACCCCCTTTCCCCCGGCGTAATTTCCGTTACTTTCGCGCCATGCTGCGGATCAACGATGAAATCACCCTCGCCGATTGGGAACTGACGGAAAGCTTTTCACGCTCCTCCGGTCCCGGAGGGCAAAACGTCAACAAGGTGGAAACCGCCGTTGAGCTGCGGTTTGAGGCTGAGCGCTCCCCCAGTCTGTCCGGCCCTGTCAAAACCCGGCTCAAGCGCCTCGCGGGGCGGCGTTGGACATTAGAGGGCGCAATCGTGATCCGCGCCGAAGAAACCCGCAGCCAGATCCGCAACCGCGAATTGGCACGCGAAAGGCTGGTGGAGATGATCCTTAAGGCGCTGGTTGCGCCAAAACGGCGCATCCCCACCAAGCCCACCTATGGTAGCCAAAAACGCCGCCTCGCCACCAAAACGGTGCGCGGTGCCGTCAAATCCCTGCGCGGCAAAGTGGAGCCTGATGAATGACCAAAACCCTGACCGCCCGCCGCGCCCGCCTGATGGGGCCGAATGTGCCCACGTTTTACCGCACGCCCATTCACATTGTCCGCGGGCAGGGGGTTCACCTCTGGGACGCAGGCGGCAAGCAATACCTCGATTGCTACAATAACGTCCCGCATGTGGGCCATTGCCATCCCGCCGTGATCAAAGCGATTGCCGGGCAGGCCGCGATCCTCAATACCCACACCCGTTATCACCACGACCTTGTGTTGGACTATATCGAGCAGCTGACCGCGCGACTGAACCACGGCATCTCTCAATGCATCATGACCTGCACTGGCTCTGAGGCGAATGACATCGCGCTGCGCATGGCCCAAGCGGTGACGGGCAAGATCGGCGTTATCGCCACCGACAACACCTATCACGGCAACACCGCCGCCACCTCGGCCCTGTCGTCGCGCCGCCCGCCCATTGGTGGGTATCCGTCGCATGTGCGCCTTGTTCCCGCGCCTGATAGCCTGCGCAACCCAGATCCCGATGGCGCAATCCTTGCAGGCCATATTCAAGCGGCCATCGATGATCTGAACGCCAAAGGCATCGGCTTTTCCGGCATGATGCTCTGCCCTGCCTTTGCGAATGAAGGCATCCCCACCGTCGCCCCCGGTTTCTTTGCCAAGGCCGAAGCGGTGATCCGCAATGCGGGTGGTTTGATCTTATGCGACGAGGTGCAGCCCGGTTTTGGCCGCATGGGCAGCCATTTCTGGGGGCATGACTGGCTTGGCCTGACGCCCGATGTTGTCACCGTAGGCAAGCCGATGGCCAATGGCCACCCGGTCGCCGCTGTGCTTGCCCGCCCCGATGTCATGGCCGCTTTCCGCAATGCCTTTGGCTATTTCAACACCTTCGGCGGCAACCCGGTTTCGGCGGCCGCCTGCCTTGCCACCCTGCAAGTCATTGACGATGAAGCCCTGCAAGCCAATGCCGCGAAAACCTCCGCCTATGTGATGGACCGCCTGCGTGCGCTTTCGCACCCCTTGCTGGCCGAAGTGCGCGGCGTCGGGATGTTTTTTGGCGCGGAATTCGTGACAGATGCCGATAACACCCCCGCCACGGCCTTTGTGGAGGATTTGGTGGAGGTGATGGTTGCCAAAGGCTTCATCCTCAACCGGATTGGCCGCGCCGGAAACACCCTGAAAATCCGCCCGCCACTGCCATTCAACACCGACCACGCCGACCAGCTGGTCGACGCGCTGCAAGATGCGCTGCGCAGCACGCCCGTGCCGGCATGACCATCGAAGCACTGGCCGCAGAGGCGGCACGCCATTGGGGCGGCACGCCCGTTGCCCTTATCCGCAATCGCGAGAATGCCGTTTTCCGCATGGCGCTTTCCGGTGGGCAGACGGCAGCGCTGCGCCTGCACCGGATGGGCTATCAATCCGATGCCGCCATCCGCTCTGAGCTCTGGCTTTGTGCGGCACTTGCGGGCCAAAGCCTGCCTGTCCCCCGACCGCTGGCCACATTAACCGGGGAAACGCTGGTCCATCTCAGCACAGGGCGCATGGCCTCCGCGGTGGAATGGTTGGCGGGGCAGCCATTGGGCGAGGCGGGCGTGCCCTTGGCTGGTAACGCGCAAGATCAAGCCGGGCGCCACCATGCGCTTGGCACCCTTCTGGCCCGGATCCACAGCGCGACCGAGGCCCTGACCCTGCCGCCTGATTTCACGCGCCCGGCATGGGATAGCGATGGGCTAACGGGCGAAACCCCGTTCTGGGGCCGCTTTTGGGAACACCCGGCGCTGACCCCGGCAGAGGCCGCAAGGCTGCAAGAGGCCCGCGCCTTCCTGCGCCAAAAGCTGCAATCCCATGCGGAAACGGCTAGGCTCATGCCGATTCACGCCGACGTTTTGCGGGAAAACATCCTCGTTGATGGCGCAACGCCCTCGCTTATCGACTTTGATGACAGCGGCACCGGCTTTCCGCTTTACGATCTTGGCACCGTCTTGTCGCAGAACATTTATGAGCCCGCCCGCGCTGATATCCGGGCCGCACTGATTGCAGGCTACCAAACCCTTCGCCCTGTTGATGCGCATATGGTCGATGTGTTCACGCTGGCCCGAACCCTCGCCTCCGTCGGCTGGACAATGCCCCGCCTGTCACCAGAAGATCCGATCATGCGCACTCATATCGCGCGCGCATTGCTTTGCGCAGAAATGGTCATGGGCTGATTACCCACCTGATCGACGCCCTATCACACGATCAGATCCTGCGCATTCTGTGCGCCCACGCCAAACACCCGCTTGTAACGCGCAATCTCATCTGCCGGGCCCATGGCCTTGTTGGGGTTATCACTCAACTTCACCGTGGGGCGGCCATTGGCCGAAACCGCCTTGCACACAATGCTGAAGGGTGCCAGCGCATCATCCGCCACCAATCCCCGGAAATCATTGGTCAGCATCGTGCCCCAGCCAAAAGAAACCTTCACCCGGCCCGCAAACCGGCGGTGCAATTGCTCAATAACATCCACATCCAGACCGTCTGAGAAAATCACTAGCTTGTCACGCGGGTCTTCCCCGCACGATTTCCACCACTTGATCGCGATCTCCGCGCCTGTTGCCGGGTCGCCGCTGTCAATCCGAATGCCTGTCCATTTCGCCAACCACTCCGGCGCGCGGGCCAAAAAGCCCTCGGTTCCATAGGTATCGGGCAAGATGATCCGCAGATTGCCGTCATGTTCCTCATGCCAATCGGCCAAAACCTGATAGGGGGCCTGCGCCAGTTCCGCATCGCTATTGGCAAGCGCGCTGTAAACCATCGGCAATTCATGGGCGTTGGTGCCAATCGCCTCCACCTCCCGGCGCATCGCGATCAGGCAGTTGGAGGTGCCGGGAAAAGCGCTGCCCAAGCCTTCCCGCATCGCCTGCACGCACCAATCCTGCCACAGGAAAGAATGCCGACGCCGTGTGCCGAAATCCGCAATACGCAGGCCCTCGATCTTGCGCAGCCGCTCAATCTTCTCCCACAGCTTGGTCATTGCGCGGGCATAAAGCACCTGCAATTCAAACTTGCCCATGCTGCCCAGCACCGCGCGGCCCCGCAATTCCATCAGCACGGCCAGCGCAGGAATTTCCCACATCATCACCTCAGGCCACTTGCCTTCAAACGTCAGCTCATATTGCCCGTCACGCTTTTCCAGATGGTAGGGCGGCAGTTGCAAACCCTCAAACCACTCCATGAAATCATGACGAAACATCTGGCGCTTGCCGTAAAACATGTTGCCGCGAAGCCATGTGCTTTCCCCGCGTGACAGGCGCAGCGTGCGAATATGGTCCAATTGCTCACGCAACTCTCCCTCATCCACCAATTCGGCAAGGCGGATGCGCTTGGTGCGGTTGATCAGGCTGAACGTAACGTTGGTATCGGGCTTGTTGCGGAAAACCGACTGACACATCAGAAGCTTATAAAAATCCGTGTCGATCAGCGACCGCACGATCGGGTCTATCTTCCACTTGTGGTTATGTACCCGCGTCGCAATATCGACCATGATTGTTCCTTCCCTGTCGCCATTTGGGTTAAATCAAGCCGCCCGCCCCTTGTCCAGCTTGGCGAAGCCCGCCACAACCGTTAGAAGGGGGCGTTAGGCAAACCAAAAGAGGCATGGGTATGAGCGCGAAAGTCTTTATCGACGGCGAAGTGGGCACGACAGGTTTGCAAATCCGCGACCGCCTGCTTGGGCGCGATGATATCACGCTGATCTCTCTGGCGGAGAATCAGCGCAAGGATGCGGGCGCGCGGGCCGATGCCTTTGCGCAGGCCGATGTCGCGATTCTTTGCCTGCCTGATGAGGCCGCCCGCGAGGCTGCTGCCATCTGTGAAACCCTGCCAACCCGGCTGATCGACGCGAGCACCGCCCACCGCGTCAACCCGAACTGGGTCTTTGGTTTTCCCGAACTGGCGGCTGGCCAGCGCGAGGCGATTGCGGCGGCCAAACGGGTTTCCAACCCCGGCTGCTATGCCACCTGCGCCATCGCGCTTATTCGCCCGCTTACCGATGCAGGGCTGCTTGCCAGCGATGCCGCTTTGACGATGTTTGGTATCTCGGGCTATACGGGTGGCGGCAAGGCCATGATCGCCGAATTTGAGACGGGTGAGGTAAGCGGCAATTTCCTCTATGCCACCACGCAGCACCACAAACATCTGCCCGAAGTGATGCATTACGGCAAAGTCAGCAAAACGCCGATCTTTGTGCCGGCCGTTGGCCACTATGCCCAAGGCATGATCGTGCAAATTGCACTGCACGGCGCAGATGCCGCCGCTTTGCACGCAGCGCTCGCCGCTCATTACAGCGGCAGCCGTTTCGTATCGGTACGTCCGTTGGATCAATTACAAGCTCGGGAAAACCCGAAGGCGATGAATAATACAAACAACCTAGAACTGTCGGTGCTGGGCGATGCCGCCTCGGGCCGTGTGGTGCTGTCGGCCATTTTGGACAATCTGGGCAAAGGGGCCTCTGGTGCCGCTGTCCAAAACCTCAACATCATGCTGGGGCTGGACGAGGGCACGGGGCTTTAAGCCCCCTCAGGCCAGCGCCACCCCCGCCGCCTTCAGCTTTTCCACCATGCCCGCCAGCGATCCATTCAGATCAATGGCGCGGCACAGGTCCATCCGCACCGTCACATCAAAGCCCAGCGCGGCAGCATCCAGCGCCGAAAAGCCGACACAAAAATCGGTGGCAAGCCCGGTCAGCACAAGGCTGTGCAAGCCCCGGCTGCGCAAATACCCCTCCAGCCCGGTGGGCGTCTTGTGGTCATTTTCAAAGAACGCGGAATAGCTGTCGATCTGGGGCCGAAACCCCTTGCGGATCACCATATCCGCGCGGTCCGCATTCAACCCCGGATGAAACGCCGCACCCTTTGCGCCCTGCACACAATGGCGCGGCCACAGCACCTGCGGGCCGTAAGCCATATCAATAACACTGAACGGCGCGGCCCCTGCGTGATTATCCGCAAATGAGCTGTGATCCGCCGGGTGCCAATCTTGCGTCAGCACAACAGCGCCAAACGCTGCCATCAACGCGTTGATCGGGGCCACAATCTCATCCCCGCCTGCCACCGCCAGCGCGCCTCCGGGGCAAAAGTCATTCTGCACATCAATCACGATCAGCGCGTCTTGGGTCATATGCGTTCTCTCCCTGCGTCATGCCATACCTTGCATTCTTGCGCGGCGCGCGGCAAGACGCTGACCATGTTCACAATCGCAGCACTCTATCACTTCACCCGCTTCCCCGACTTTGCTGCCCTGCAAGAGCCGCTGCTGGATCTTGGCCGCGCCCATGGCATCCGGGGCTCGCTTTTGCTGGCCTCCGAAGGCATCAACGGCACCATCTCTGGCGACCTTGCCGGGATTGACGCAATGCTTGCCCATATCCGCGCCCTGCCCGGCTGCGCCGATCTGGAGCACAAGGAAAGCTGGTCCGAGGAACAGCCCTTTGGCCGTTTCAAAGTGCGCCTGAAGCGCGAGATCGTTTCCATGGGCCAGCCCGACATAGACCCGCGCGCCCGCGTTGGCCATTACCTGAACCCGCAGGAATGGAACGACCTTATCTCTGCCTCCGATGTCGCCATCATCGACACCCGCAATGATTATGAATTCGGCATCGGCACCTTTGAGGGCGCGATTGACCCCGAAACCAAGTCTTTTCGCGAGTTCCCGGCGTGGTGGGAGGCGAATAAAGACCGTTTCCACAACAAGCGCATCGCGATGTTCTGCACCGGCGGTATTCGCTGCGAAAAATCTACCAATTACCTGCTGGGTCAGGGGATAGAGGATGTCTATCACCTCAAAGGCGGCATCCTGAAATATCTCGAAGAAATGCCGCCCGAGCAAAGCCTGTGGAACGGTGAATGCTATGTGTTCGACAATCGCGTGTCGGTGGGCCACGGCCTTGTCCCCGGCCCCTATTCCACCTGCCACGGCTGCCGCCGCCCCCTTGCGCCGGAAGACAAGACCCGCCCGCAATTTGAAGAGGGCGTGTCTTGCCATCAATGCTTTGATGAACACAGCCACGCCGACCGCGAACGTTTCCGCGAACGTCAAAAGCAAATAGCCCTTTCCAATGCACGTGGCGAGCGGCACCTGGCCGAAGGCTAAACAATCACGCGAAATAACGTTCCCGTGAGGTTCCGGCGATAGCCCCATTAGGGCCTATCCGGACAAAATGTCGCAGCTATACTCCAAGCGATCAAGCAACAGGAGCATAGCCAATGCGATTCGCAACCAAAGCCGTGATTATCAGCCTTGCCCTATCTGCCGGAATGGCCTTCGCCAAAGAAGGCGTGCAGGATGCTACCGTTAAGGCCCGTATGGACCTGATGGGCAACAACGCACTGAACGCAGGGATTTTGGGCGGAATGGCCAGCGGCAAAACAGGGTTTGATGCCAGCGCCGCCGCAGCTGCCAAGGCAGCACTTATCGCCAATGCCACCAACATCGGCGCGAAATTTGAGCCCGAGGTTGATGACCCGGTATCAGAGGCGCGCCCCGACATCTGGATGAACTGGGAGGGCTTTCTCGAGAAGGCCAAAGGGCTTGAAACCGCCGCAGGTGCAATTGATGTGTCCTCGCTCGAAGGCATTCAGGCGGGCATGGGCGCAATCGGCGGGGCCTGCAAAGCTTGCCACAGCGATTTTCGCGCCAAAAAATAATCCGACCTGCAACACCAATAGAAAGCCAGCCTCACCCTCGGGGCTGGTCTTTTGTTTGGCTCAGCCGCACGTGATCTGCATGATCGCTCGGTTTTCATCCAGATAGAAATTCAACCGCTGCGCGCTATAATCCTGCGTCACCATTCCACCCAAAGGGATCACCCGATAGGGGCGCGTCAGCTTGACGGTGCGCAACACGCTTTCATTCTGGCCAATCAACCCACCAAACTCGCCAACACCACAGATATCGGGTTCCGCCCGGTCCAAACTATTGTCGGGGGGCGGCAGCACGAAGGGTGGCTCTGGCATTGGCGCACAGCCAAGCAAAGCAATCAGCACAACAATTGGCAAAACAGGTTTCATGCCTTTGACCTCACATTTTTAGGTACTTCCATTCTGCATAGCAGTTTGGAAAATGACAGCGCAGGACGAAGTGATCTTGCTGTAACATTGGGCCATGATCGGCTATCACGACTGCAAGGATCGAAAGGAAACCCAATGTCTGACCCGCGTGCCCCGCGTCTTGCCGTACTGATTGATGCCGACAATGTGCCCGCCTCCTATGCCGAAGCAATTTTTGAGGAGATCGCCGGTCTGGGCGAGGCTTCCGTTCGGCGCATCTACGGCGATTGGTCAGCGCAGCGCTTGGCCGGTTGGGCGCGCAAAGTGGCGACCCTTGGGTTGGTCGCCGATCAGCAGTTTTCCAACACCAAAGGCAAGAATGCCTCCGACATTGGCCTTGTAATCGCCGCGATAGATTTCCTGCACTCCGGCCTTTTTGATGGCTTTGTGCTCGTCAGTTCTGACAGCGATTTCACCCGCCTTGCTGCGCGCATCCGCGAACAGGGGCTGGATGTCTATGGCATCGGCGAAAAGAAAACACCCGAGGCATTTCGCATGGCCTGCAAGCGCTTCATCTATGTCGAAAACCTTGGTGGCGATGAAAGCGACGAGCGCCCGACAGAGCCCGTCCGCTCCCCCGCGAAACCTGAACGCGGCATGATGCCCGAAATGCCCGCCGAGCCAACCCCCGCACGTGGCCCGAAAGAGGCCCCGGCAAAGGCGATCCCGCTAATCATCGCCGCCATGCGCGCGATTGACCCGGAAGGCGAGTGGTACTCGCTGGGCCAGATCGGGCAATATATCACCCAAGGCGCGCCGGATTTTGATACCCGTACCTATGGCAGCGCCAAACTCTCTGATCTTGTGCGCAAGATTAGCCGCTTTGAGGTGAAATCTGGCCCCGGCGGTCAGCTTTTGGCCCGCGATGTGGCTTAGGGGCTAACGGCTTTACAGCGCATTACAGATCGGCCAGCCCTTCCGCCAACTGGCCCATCACATCCGCGCAAACGGCAAGCGGCACGACGATGCCGTAAGCCCTGCCTTGCTTGGTCTTACGCAGGGTCAATGGTTTGCCTTTCGCCGCGCCGATTCTCAGGCCATTCAGCCCAGCAAACAGTGCAGGGGCTATTCGACTGTCATCCTCAAACTGCAACTCCACCCCGATCCGCCGTTCATTCGGCTGTCGGGTCAGGCGCAGATGCGCGGCCTCTGGCTGCCCGGTAATGAAAAACCGCAACGCATTGCCATCACTGCGCAGATCGACCTGATACCGCAGAGGCAGCCCCGCCCGCAGATCTTCATAAACCGCCTGCCAATAAGTCCGGTTCCGCGCAGCCCTGAGCGCCAGATCCGGCGTTGCGGCCTGCACCGCGGCCAAGCGCAACGGCCCGTCATAACCCGCGCCGCCAAGCGCCTGCCATTCGCCCAGGTTTTGCGCCCAATCCGGGTAGGCCAGCACCAACGGGGCGGCGTTCCAAAACTTGTCCGGCCCGATGGCATGCACAATCGCCGCCGCGCGCCCGCCCGGCGCCACAACCGGATGGTTGAACCGCAGATCCAGATTATACAGCGGCAAGCCGCGCGATGCGGCCAGAAAATACAGCGCCAACTCATCCACCGACATTGCATCGGTCTGCGCAATCAACTGCCCTGCGACGGCGTAAATATCATCCGCGCAAATCACTCCACGCAGCGCCTGCCCCATGCCCACAACCCCACCGTTGAGCAGCGTGACCGAGGCGTCCACACGCATATCGGCAAAGGTTTCCATCACTTCGGCACGGCGTCCGAACGCCCCATCGGGCAAGGGCCGCCAAGCCAAGCCCTCAAAGGCCCAAACCGCCTCCAAACTGCCCTGCACCAGCATATCCACATCCAACCACAGGCATTTGTCATAGGTATCCAACAGGTCGAGCATCTCAAATTTGGCAAAAATCATCGGGCTATAGCGCCGGATCACAGCGCCCAGCTCGGCCTTCAACCCAAGCCCTGCAAATCGCGCAGCCACGGTGCTTTGATCAAAAAGGTGAAACACCATACGCGGCCAAAGGCGCTGCAAGCGGGCCTGATCCTGCGCGTCCAGCCCATCATGAAACAGCACAAAATCGCCGGTAAAATCGGCATTATGCCGCCGAAACCCGGCGATCAGACTGCCCAGCACAAAGGCATGGTCCGCCGTAATCCCGCACACAATGGCGCGGCGATCTGAAATCATGCTGCCTGTCACCCTGCGCCCCTCACTTTTCTTTACCGCATATTCTGCAACCCTGCCCCCTAACTTTCAACCACTCAACTGCGATTGAGGGCAACCAATACCCGCCATCCCAATTGCATTTCCGCCCTCATACGATTATCTGGGCCTCACGCAGAGTGACCGAAGGGCAAAGCACAGATGAACTGGATTACGAACTACGTCCGCCCCACCATCAACTCCCTGTTTTCCCGCCGCGAGGTGCCTGAGAACCTATGGACGAAGTGCTCCGAATGCGGAACCATGCTGTTTCACCGCGAGCTGAAGGACAATCTGAACGTCTGCACCTCTTGCGATCACCATATGGCCATCACCCCGCGTGAACGTTTCTCAGCCCTGTTTGACGGCGGCATCTTCACTGAGATGAAAGTGCCTGAACCCGTCGCCGACCCACTGCAGTTTCGCGACCAAAAGAAATATCCCGAACGCATGAAGGCTGCACAAAAGGCCAGCGGTGAAAAAGACGCCATGCTGGTGGCCGAGGGCGAGATTGCCCGCACACCCATCGTCGCTGTGGGGCAGGATTTCTCTTTTATGGGCGGGTCCATGGGCATGTATGTCGGCAACGCGATGCTGGCGGCCGCCGAACGCGCGGTCAAGCTCAAGCGCCCGCTGGTACTGTTTTCCGCCGCAGGCGGCGCACGGATGCAAGAGGGCATTCTTAGCCTGATGCAAATGCCGCGCACCACCGTTGCCGTAGAGATGCTGAAAGAGGCGGGCCTGCCTTATATCGTCATACTCACCCATCCGACCACCGGCGGCGTAACGGCCTCCTATGCCATGCTGGGTGATGTGCAGATTGCCGAACCCAACGCGCTGATCTGCTTTGCCGGGCCGCGTGTGATCGAACAAACCATCCGTGAAAAACTGCCCGAAGGCTTCCAGCGCGCCGAGTATTTGCTGGATCACGGCATGCTGGACCGCGTGACGCATCGCAAAAACCTGCGCGATGAGCTGATAACCGTGCTGCGGATGCTGATGCAATTGCCGCCCCCTGTGCGCGGCGATCTGCCTGCACCTGAGGCTGTCGCGGCCCCCACAGCCAAATCTGCAACGGTCGAGGCCAAACCAGCGGCCCCTGAAAAAAAGGCTGCGCCAAAGTGACAAAACGCAGTTCTGACGCGCTGCTGGAGCGGATGATGACACTTCATCCGAAAATTATTGATCTGACATTGGACCGGGTAGAGCGGCTTTTGGCCGCGCTTGGGCATCCCGAACGAAAACTGCCCCCGGTGATCCACATCGCCGGAACCAATGGCAAAGGCAGCACCCAAGCGATGATCCGCGCGGGGCTTGAAGCAGGTGGCCTGCGCGTGCACGCTTATACCAGCCCGCATCTGGCCCGGTTTCACGAACGCATCCGACTGGCAGGCGACCTGATTGGCGAAGACGCTTTGTCGGCGCTGCTGGATGAATGCATCACGGCAAACGGTCCCGATGCGATCACCTTCTTTGAGGCGACAACCTGTGCGGCAATGCTGGCCTTTTCGCGCACGCCCGCCGATTACCTGTTGTTAGAAGTTGGGCTGGGCGGGCGGTTGGACGCCACAAATGTGGTGGAAAAGCCCGCGCTCACCATCATCACCCCGGTCTCTCTGGACCACCAGCAGTATCTTGGCGATACAGTTGCCCTGATTGCCGGCGAAAAAGCCGGTATCATCAAACGTGGCGTGCCTTGCGTCATCGGCCCCCAAACCCCAGAGGGGTTGGAGGTAATCGAGGCCAAGGCCGCCCGCATGAGTGCGCCGCTTTATGCCTATGGGCAGCAGTGGCATTGCTTTGCAGATCGTGGACGGTTGGTGTTTCAGGATGAGGACGGGCTGCTCGACTTGCCGCTGCCCAACCTGCCCGGCCCGCATCAGGTACAAAACGCGGGTGCGGCACTGATGGCGCTGCGGCTGTTGGGCAAGGGCGACCCGGAGGCCGCGGTAACGCAAGCCTTTTGGCCCGCGCGGATGCAGCATTTGCGAAATGGCCCCTTGGTTGACGCGGCGCCGCAAGTGCAGCTCTGGCTGGACGGTGGCCATAACCCGGCGGGAGGCGCGGCGCTGGCAGCGACGCTGGCCGCCATGCCGCAACGCCCGACCCATCTGATTTGCGGCATGCTCAACACCAAAGACATCGGCGGCTATTTGCGCCCCTTGGCCCCGCATGTCACCTCGCTGTTCGCGGTCTCCATTCCCGGTGAGGCCGCGACCTTGCCTGCCAGCACCACCTGTGCAGCGGCAACGGCGGCAGGAATGGTTGCGCAAGAGGCACCGTCAGTGCTGGAAGCCCTGACGTATATCGCGGCGCACGACCCTTCCGCGCGGGTGTTGATTTGCGGCTCGCTCTATTTAGCCGGGCAGGTTTTGCGCGAAAATGGCTAGGGGCGCATGGGGGCGGCGCGGGCTAGCCAAACAGGGGGCATTCTGCCCCCCTTCGCCTGACGGCGAATTCTCCCCCTGAGGATATTTATTCCAAAGAGAAAGAGCTGGGTTGCGGCAATCTGGCCAGTGGTTTTCGACACAATAAGCTTCGGTTTACCTTGACAGAGGGCAGCCTGTCCCACAGTTAAACATATCTGGTGGCCACAGGCTTTGGGGCCCCTTTTTCATATCTGACGACCCGAGCAAAGAACGGAATATGCAATGTCCCTTGCCCTGATCGCCGCCCTGCCTTTTCTTGGCGCGCTGCTTCCCGGCCTGTTGATCCGCGCGGGTCGCAATGCCTGTGCCACCGTTACCGGTTTGGTCACGGGTTTGGCGCTGTTGGGGATTTTGCTGCACGCCCCCGCCGTAATGCGGGGCGAGGTGATTACAGCCCGGATTGAGTGGCTTCCCGCCTTGGGGCTGAATGCCAATTTCTTTCTGGACGGTTTGGGGATGCTCTTTGCCGGGTTGATCCTTGGGATCGGGCTTCTGATTATCATTTATGCACGGTTTTACCTTTCGTCCAAGGATCCGATGGGGCAGTTTTACAGCTATCTGATGCTGTTTCAGGGTGCGATGGTTGGGATCGTTCTATCCGACAACATCCTGCTTTTGCTGATTTTCTGGGAGCTTACCAGCCTCAGCTCTTTCCTTTTGATCGGCTATTGGAAGCATCTGCCCGAGGGGCGCCAAGGCGCGCGCATGGCGCTGGCCGTCACGGGTGCGGGCGGGTTGGCCATGATCGCGGGCATGCTGATTTTGGGCAATATCGTGGGGTCCCATGACCTGACGGTGATCTTACAGCACAAAGACCTTATTCAGGCGTCGGATTGGTATTTGCCCGCGCTTATCCTGATCTTGCTGGGCGCTTTCACCAAATCGGCGCAGTTCCCGTTCCATTTCTGGTTGCCCCATGCGATGGCCGCACCGACGCCGGTTTCGGCCTATCTCCATTCGGCGACTATGGTGAAGGCGGGCTTGTTCTTGATGGCGCGGATGTGGCCGGTGTTGGCAGGTACGCCGGAATGGTTTTATATCGTGGCCACCACAGGGCTTATCACCATGGTGATGGCCGCCAAGATCGCGCTTTTCAAGGATGATCTGAAAGCGCTGCTGGCTTATTCTACCGTCAGCCATCTGGGCCTTATCACCATGCTTTTGGGCTTTGGCACAGCAGGGGCGGCAACCGTAGCTGTGTTTCACATCATCAACCACGCCACCTTCAAGGCCGCGTTGTTTATGAGTGCGGGCATCGTCGACCATGAGACCCATACCCGCGACATAAAACGCTTGGGCGGGTTGCGGCATCTGATGCCGATTACCTTTGTCATCATGTGCATTTCTGCGCTTTCAATGGCGGGTATTCCGCCGCTGAACGGCTTTTTGTCCAAGGAACTAATGCTGGACGAGGCGGCAAGTACGCCGTGGCTTGGCAACCCATGGGTGATGCCGGTGCTGGCTACGGTTGGCGCGATGTTCTCGGTCGCCTATTCCTTCCGGCTTATCGCCCATGTTTTCCTTGGCCCGGTGCGCGACGATTACCCCGCCAAGCCGCATGATCCGGGCTTTGGCATGTGGGCCGCGCCTGCGTTTCTGGCCGTGCTGGTTGTGGCAATCGGCGTGATGCCGATGACCATGGTGGGCGAATTGGTGCGCACCACCACCAGCGCCGTGATCGGGGGCGAAGCCGAGGTTTACATCAGCCATTGGCATGGTTTTATCCCGGCGCTCTGGATGTCGATCATCGCGGTTGGTGCGGGGGCTGATCTTGCTTGGCGCGCATCGTTCTCTGGAAGCGTTGTGGCTTTCCGCGCCGCGCCCCGATGCGAAGGTGATATTTGATGCGATTTTGGAGCCTTTTGCCCATGCCGCCCGCGTCATCACCGACCGGCTGCACAACGGGTCCATGGCGCGCTATCTGGCGATTGCGACGCTTACCATTCTGGCGGCGGGTTATTTTGCCTATGGCACGGGCACGCATAGCCCCGGCACCCGCACGCTGACCCCGATTGAGCCAGTGCCCGCCGTGGGTTGGCTTTTGCTGGTGGGCTCTACTGCGGCGCTGTTTGCCTACCATCGCAACCGGCTTTTGGCGCTGGTTCTGGTGGGGGTGATCGGGCTGATGGTTTCCGTTGGCTTTGTGTATCTCTCTGCGCCAGACCTCGCGCTGACCCAGATCAGCGTCGAAGTGGCGACCGTGATCTTGCTCTTGCTGGCGCTGAACTTCCTGCCCAAGCAATCCCCGGTGGAAAGCAGTACAGGGCGGCGCACGCGTGATGGGCTTATCGCGGCGGCGGCTGGCATTGGCATCGGCGCGCTGATCTATGCACTGATGATGCGCGATTTTGCCTTCTCGCCGATCTCGGAATTTCACCTTGCCAATTCCAAGCCCGGCGGCGGTGGCACCAATGTGGTGAACGTGATCCTCGTAGACTTCCGTGGCTATGATACTTTTGGCGAGATCATCGTGCTCGGCATTGCTGGCCTCGTGATCTATGCCTTGGTGGAGGCATTGCTGCGCGGCGGGCCAGCCAATGACCGGCTGTTGGCCTGGGTGCCAGACCAGAAACGCGCGGGCGACCGGCACCCGCTCATGCTGGTCGTGGCAACAAGGATGATCCTGCCCATCGCAATTATGGTTGGGGCCTATATCTTCTTGCGTGGTCATAATGAGCCCGGCGGCGGCTTTATCGCGGGGCTTGTGGTGGCGATTGCCACGGTCATGCAATACATGGCCTCGGGCTTTGGCTGGGCGGCTGCGCGGCAGCGCATCGACTACCACGCGCTTATCGGCTGGGGCGTCACCATTGCCGGGCTTTGCGGTGTTGGCTCCTGGTTTGCCTCACGGCCATTCCTGAGCTCCAACTTCGGGTATTTCAAATTACCCTTCATCGAAAAGTTTGAACTTGCCACTGCCGCGATCTTTGATGTTGGTGTGTTCCTGACTGTGGTGGGGGCTGTGATGCTGGCACTTGCCTCGATCAGCCGTATCGCGATCCGTGCTGGTGAAACGGTCAATGCGGAGCCGTTCGATATTCAACCCGATGAAGTACCTGCATCCAAGGGGGCGCGCTGATATGGAATTTCTCGTCGCCTCCGCCGTTGGCATGATGACCGCCTGTGGCATCTACCTGATCCTGCGCAAACGGACCTTTCCGGTGATCGTAGGTCTTGCCATGCTCACTTACGCGGTCAACGTCTTCATTTTCGCCTCTGGCCGTTTGACCATTGGCCTGCCGCCGATCATCACCCACAACCCCGAAGGCTATACCGATCCGCTGACCCAAGCCCTGGTACTGACCGCGATTGTGATCAGCTTTGGTATGACTGCAGTGATCGTGATGATGGCGTTGGGGTCTTTCCTCGAAACCGGGGATGACAATATCGGCATGGAAGAAGATCGCGAGACGCCTGCCAAGCCGCAGGAGGGCGCCGAATGAACCATTGGATCATCGCCCCCGTCATTCTGCCCGCGCTGCTGGCCCCGTTCATCGTTCTGGTGATGCGCCATGACCTGACGCTGCAACGCATCTTTTCCACGATCGGCACCGCCGTTCTGGCCGCCATTTCGCTGGTCTTGCTTTATACCGCCTCCACCAACCCGCCCGAGGTTTATTTCCTTGGCAACTGGCCCGCGCCCTTTGGCATCGTGCTGGTGCTCGACAGGTTGTCTGCGATGATGATCGCACTGACGGCCGTTCTGGCGCTGATGGTGCAGCTTTATGCCGTCGGCTCCAACTGGGATGCGCGCGGTAACCATTTTCACGCCTTGTTTCAGTTTCAGTTAATGGGACTGTGCGGGGCCTTTCTGACGGGCGATGCCTTTAACCTTTTCGTGTTCTTTGAGGTGCTACTGATCGCCTCCTACGGCCTCATGATCCACGGTGGCGGCGCGAAACGGCTGAAGGCGGGTGTGCAATATGTGGCCTATAACCTTGTCGGCTCTACTCTGTTCCTCTTTGCGCTGGCGACGCTATATGCCGTCACCGGCACGCTGAACATGGCCGATATGGCGCTAAAGGTTGCGGAGCTTCCGGCGGGTGACGCAGCCCTGCTGCGCGTTGGCGCAGTGCTGTTGCTTTTGGTCTTTGCGGTCAAGGCGGCACTGGTGCCGCTGCAATTCTGGCTGCCTGCGACCTATAGTTTTGCGCCCGGCGTGGTTGCTGCCCTGTTTGCGGTGATGACCAAGGTCGGGGCCTACGCCGTGATCCGGGTTTTCACCCTTATCTTTCCGCCCGAAACAGCTGCAACCGGTATGCTCTTTGCCTATATCCTTTTGGTCTCTGCCCTCATCACGCTGGCACTTGGGGCTATCGGGGTGTTGGGGGCCACGGGCATGGCGCGACTGGTAGCCTTTGCCGCCATCGGCTCTATGGGCACATTGTTCATCGCGGTGGCGCAGTTCACACCACTGGCCATGACGGCGGCGCTTTACTACCTGCTCCATTCCACCCTCGCCACGGCCATATTGTTCCTCGTCGCCGATCTGGTTCAAGATCGGCGCGGCAATGACAGCCTGCGCATAGCCCTGCCCCCAATGGCGCAACACGGGCTGCTGGCGGCGCTGTTCTTTGGTGGGGCGATTGCCATGGCGGGGATGCCGCCGCTCTCGGGCTTTGTTGGCAAACTTCTGGTGCTTGACGCCACGCGAGGCGATGCCATGCCCTTGATCTGGACGACGATCCTTGTCACCTCGCTGATCACCATCATCGGCTTTTCCCGCGCGGGCTCGCAGGTGTTCTGGAAGGCCCATGCCACTGCAACCAGCCAAGACCGCCCCGAAACCAAACCCGAGGCCCTCGCCTTCGCGATGATCTTCGCGCTGCTGGCAGCCCTTGTGGCGCTTACCGTCATGGCTGGCCCTGTCACCGATTGGCTGGCCGATACCAGTGCCGAGTTGTTTGACCGCACCGCCTATATCAACGCCGTCTTGCCAACGGCAAAGGAGTAAGCCGATGTTGCGCAAACTCTTCCCGCACCCATACCTGACGCTTTTGCTGGTCATCACATGGATACTTCTGGTCAATCAGCTCAAGCTTGGCTCGCTGATTTTTGCCTTGATCCTTGGCACCATCATTCCGCTCATCACGGCCCCCTATTGGCCGGACCGCCCGATCCTGCGCAATCCGCGGGCGATCGTCGGCTACATTCTGATCGTGCTTTATGACATCGTGAAATCCAACTTCATCGTTGCGGGCATCGTGCTGTTCAAACCCAACAGTCAGCTCAAAACCACATGGATCACCATCCCGATTGATCTGCGCACGCCCGAGGCGATTACCGTTCTGGCTGGCACCATCACCATGACGCCCGGCACCCTGACCGCAGATATGTCCGGTGATGGCAAATCTCTGTTGATCCACTGCCTCCACGCACCCGATCCTGATGCGGTGCGCGACGAAATCAAGGCCCGCTATGAGGCCCGTTTGATGAGGATTTTCGAATGATCCACTATGCCCTGACCTTTGCTTTTGCCTGTTTCGGCCTTGGCCTGCTGTTCAACCTCTACCGCATTTTTGTGGCACCGGGGGTGGTGGATCGAGTGTTGGCGCTCGATACGATGGTCATCAACATCATCGCGCTGCTGGTCCTCTATGGCATCACCTCGCATTCCGGCATGTATTTTGAGGCGGCGTTGCTGTTTGCCATGACGGGTTTTGTCTCTACCGTGGCCTATTGCAAATTTATCCTGCGCGGCGACATCATCGAATAAAGGGGCCGGAAAATGGAACTGATTGCTGAAACCATCATCTCGCTCTTGCTGGTTGCCGCCGGTGTCTTTGGCCTCGTAGGCAGCTTTGGCCTGCTGAAATTGCCAGACACGATGACCCGCCTGCACGCCCCCACCAAGGCCACCAGCCTCGGCGTGGGCGGCGTTCTCATCGCTTCAATGCTCTATTTCTGGATATTTCAGGGCAAGCTCAGCTGGCACGAGTTGCTTATCACCATGTTCTTGTTTCTCACGGCACCCATCACCGCAAATTTGATCGCCAAGGCGCATATGCATCGCTACAGCAAACAAATCAAGTTACCCGATACCGGAACCGATAGCGGCTGGGCCACCTTTGAGGACGAAACAACGGAAGTGCACCCTGTCATGACCCGTACTCGCGCCGCCCCCGCACCGACCAAGGCGGACCACTAACTTGACCATCCGGTAAAATTCCTAGGCTTGTGACGGGGTGGCCCTCTTGCGCCGCGCGCCATCGCGTGCCACGCTCTTTGCGTCCCATGAGGCGGAGGCTTCCTTGCAAACCGATACTGATACCACCACGGCACGCCCGCATTCCGAGGCGACGGCAAACCTGCCGCAACTCACCCATGCCCGCAATCCCGGCATGCCGCTCGATCTGGATTGGGTCGCATCCGTGCAGGCCAACACCTCCGCGATTGAGCGGCGCGCAGCCACCCTGCCCGGCCGCCGCTCGGTGAAAAAAGACTATCAGGCCGCGTGGCTGTGCAAGGCGATTTCCTGCATCGACCTGACCACGCTCTCGGGCGATGATACCAAGGGTCGCGTGCAACGGCTCTGCGCCAAGGCCCGCCAACCTGTGCGCCCCGATCTTCTGGCCGCTTTGGGCATGGAAGGTCTGACGACAGGCGCGGTCTGCGTTTATCACGAAATGGTCGAAACCGCCGTTCGCGCGCTCGAAGGCTCCGGCATTCCGGTCGCTGCGGTTTCTACCGGCTTTCCGGCGGGGCTTTCGCCCCTGCATCTGCGGCTGGCCGAAATTGGCGAAAGCGTGGCCGCAGGCGCACGCGAGATTGATATCGTCATTTCCCGCCGCCATGTGCTGACCCAAAACTGGCAAGCGCTTTACGACGAAACGCGCCAAATGCGCGAAGCCTGCGGCGATGCCCATGTCAAAGCGATCTTGGCGACCGGAGAGCTTGGCACCCTGCGCAACGTCGCCCGCGCCTCGTTGGTCTGCATGATGGCCGGGGCTGATTTCATCAAAACCTCCACCGGAAAAGAGCCGGTAAACGCCACGCTGCCCGTCAGCCTGACGATGACCCGCGCGATCCGCGACTACCAGGACCGCACAAACATCAAGGTCGGCTACAAGCCCGCTGGTGGTATTTCCAAAGCCAAGGACGCGCTGGTGTACCTCGCGTTGATGAAGGACGAACTGGGCCTGCCATGGGTACAGCCAGACCTTTTCCGCTTTGGTGCCTCTTCGCTTCTGGGTGATATCGAGCGCCAGCTGGAGCACCACATCACCGGCGCCTATTCCGCCGCCAACCGCCATGCAATCGGGTAAAGCCATGACCGTTAAACAAATCTTCGACGACATGTCCTATGGCCCTGCCCCTGAAAGCAGCGCCGAGGCAATGGCGTGGATCACCAAGCATCAGGGCCGCTTCGGCCATTGGATTGATGGCCGTTTCACCGCCCCCGGCACGGCTTTTGCCACCACCAACCCCGCCACAGCCAAACCCCTGGCCGAAGTGACCCAAGGCTCGGCGCAAGATATTGACGCCGCCGTCAAAGCCGCCCGCCGCGCCCAGCCGAAATGGGCCAAGCTTCCGGGCCATAAACGCGCGCAATATCTTTATGCCTTGGCGCGGTTGGTGCAAAAGCACTCTCGCCTGCTCGCGGTGGTTGAGACGCTCGACAATGGCAAACCGATCCGCGAAAGCCGCGACATCGATATCCCCCTCGTCACGCGGCATTTCTATTACCACGCGGGCCTCGCGCAGCTTATGGCCTCGGAGCAGCCCGACATGCAGCCTCTTGGCGTTTGCGGCGCCGTGATCCCGTGGAATTTCCCCTTGCTGATGCTGGCATGGAAAGTTGCACCCGCGCTGGCGGCTGGTAATACGGTGGTGCTGAAACCTGCCGAATATACCCCGCTCACCGCCCTCCTTTTCGCGGAGATCAGCCGCGAGGCTGGGCTGCCCAAAGGGGTGCTGAACGTCGTCACCGGCGACGGGGCCACGGGGGCCGCACTGGTCGATCACCCGGATGTCAACAAAATCGCCTTCACAGGCTCTACTGATGTGGGGCGCAAAATTCGTGCGGCTACCGCAGGCACGGGCAAGGCCCTGACGCTGGAGCTTGGCGGCAAATCCCCCTATATCGTTTTTGACGATGCCGATCTGGATTCAGCCGTCGAGGGGCTGGTGGATGCGATCTGGTTCAACGGCGGTCAGGTCTGCTGTGCAGGCTCGCGGTTGTTGGTGCAAGAAGGCGTGGCAGAGCGGTTTCACACCAAGCTGAAGGCCCGAATGGACGGGCTGCGCATCGGTGACCCGATGGATAAATGCATCGACGTGGGCGCAATGGTGGACCCGGCGCAACTGGCCCGGATCACCGCGATGGTCGATGCCTCGGATGGCGATAAGTACCAAAGCAAAAGCCCGCTTCCAAAGGGCTGCTATTACCCCCCCACGCTTATCACAGGGCTGGGTTCCGCCTCTACCCTGATGCAAGAAGAAATCTTTGGCCCGGTGCTGGTGTCGATGACCTTCCGCACCCCTTCCGAGGCGGTGGAGCTGGCCAATAACACCCGCTATGGCTTGGCGGCGAGCATCTGGACCGAGAATGTAAACCTCGCGCTCGATATGGCCCCCAAGGTCAAGGCCGGGGTGGTCTGGGTGAACGCCACCAATATGTTTGACGCCGCCGCAGGCTTTGGCGGGGTTCGTGAAAGCGGCTTTGGCCGTGAAGGGGGATGGGAAGGCCTGATGGCCTATCTGCGCCCCAAAACCAGCCCAAAGCCGCTGCGTCCCACCGCCCCCGTGGCGGAGCCTGCGAGTGCCGAGGTGTCGGGGCTTGACCGCACCGCCAAGCTATATGTCGGCGGCAAACAGGCGCGGCCCGATGGCGGCTATTCGCAGCCCATCTGGTCGCCCAAAGGCCGGCTTTTGGGCCATGTCGGCATCGGCAACCGCAAGGATATCCGCAACGCGGTGGAGGCCGCCCATGCCGCCAAAGGCTGGGGTAAAACCTCTGGCCATCTGCGCGCGCAGATCCTTTACTACATCGCCGAAAACCTGTCTGCCCGTGCGGATGAGTTTGCCAAGCGTCTGACGGATATGACCGGCAAATCGGGCGCGGCAGAGGTGGAGGCCAGCATCGCGCGGCTGTTCACCTATGCCGCCTGGGCCGACAAGTTTGACGGCGCGGTGAAATCTGTGCCGATCCGGGGCGTGGCGCTGGCGATGAATGAGCCCGTGGGCGTGATCGCCGCGATTTGTGCCGATGAGGCCCCGCTTTTGGGCCTGATTAGTCTGATGGCCCCGGCGATTGCCATGGGCAATGCCTGCGTGCTTGTGCCCTCGCAAGCCTACCCCTTGGCCGCGACGGATCTTTACCAAGTGCTCGACACCTCCGACCTTCCGGGTGGGGTGGTCAACATCGTCACCGGACCGCATGGCGATTTGGTCAAGCCCTTGGCAAGCCATATGGATGTCGATGCACTTTGGTGCTTTGGCGCGGCGGCGCTTTCGGCGGTGGTGGAGCGTGAGGCGGCGGGCAACCTCAAGCGCACATGGGTCAACCATGGGGCTGCGACCGATTGGACCATGGCCGAGGGCCGCGCGTTTCTACGGGCGGCGACTGAGGTCAAGACGGTTTGGGTGCCTTACGGCGAATGATGCGCCGCACGGCCAACGGCTGGGGGTTTCACACCCCCAGACCCCCGTGGGATATTTATAAATAGATGAAGATATTCAAGGTTTTGGGTGGTCGTCGTAATCCGTCTTGAGGATACGCGCAGCATCGCCCTGTGGGTCTTCGAATTGCTTAGATTTTAGCGCCCAGAAGAAGCCGGCGAGGCCTATGCCGCCGAGAAACAGCGAGATCGGAATGAGGACGGCGAGGATTTCCATAGCTTACCTTAGGCGCAATGCGTTCAGCGATACTGTAATGGATGAGACCGACATCGCCAAGGCCGCCAACAAAGGGGTTGCAAGCCCAACGAGGGCAAGCGGCACCGCAATAACGTTATAGGCGGCCGAGAGTGCGAAGTTTTCGCGGATGCGGCGGGTGGATTGCTTGGCTATTCGCAGCGCATCGGCCACAGGGGCCATATCCTGCCCCAAGAGCACGATGTCGGAGGCAGTACGCGCGGCATCCAGCGCCGAGGCGGGCGAGATGGAAACATGCGCCAGCGCCAGCGCCGCCGTATCATTCAGCCCGTCTCCGATCATCAACACTTTATGGCCTTGGTCTTGCAAACGGGTAAGGCTCGCGACCTTTTCAGCCGGCAATCTGCCCGAGGCCCATTCCGAAATGCCCAAACGCCCTGCCATTTCGGCCACAGGGGCCTCGGCATCGCCCGAAAGCAGCATCAGCCGGAGGCCAGCGGCCTTCATCGCGGCAACAGCCGTCTCAACCCCGGGGCGGAGCCGATCGGCGAAGAGGACGGCGTGGGTTTGCCCAGCCACCGCCAGATAGGTCGCGGTTTGGTCGGCGGGAGCGGCCCCCACCCATTCGGCGCGGCCAAGACGCACGGGCTGACCTTGCCACAGGCCTTCGACGCCGTAACCCGGCACCTCGCGCAGATCGGTGATTAAGGCAGGGCTGGCCGCTTTGGCCAGCGCCATGGCCAAGGGATGCGAAGACGCGGCGGCAAGCCCCGCGGCCACGGCAAGTGCTGCATCCGGCAGATCGGCCAGATTGGTAGGTGTCGGTGTGCCCAAAGTTAGCGTGCCGGTCTTGTCAAACACCACGCAATCCACCTCAGCCAACCGTTCCAGCGCCGTGCCATCCTTAATCAGTAGCCCTTTGCGAAACAGCTTTCCGCTGGCCGCCGTGACCACCGCAGGCACCGCCAATCCAAGCGCGCAGGGGCATGTGATGATCAGCACCGCCGCCGAAATATTGATCGCATAACGCAAATCACCCGTCGCCCAGAGCCAATAGCCAAAGGCCCCAAACGACAGCACATGCACCAGCGGCGAATAGGCGCGCGAAGCACTTTCCGCGAGGCTGGTGTATTGCGTCTTGGCGCTTTCAGCCACGGCCACCAGATCGGCCATGCGGTGCAGGCTGCTATCACGCCCCGCCGCCACAACCCGCACCAACAAAGGCCCGGTCAGGTTAATCTCTCCCGCCGCCACTTGGGTGCCCGGCCCCGCCTGCGCAGGCAGGCTTTCCCCCGTCAACAGCGAGCGGTCCACCTCAGAGCTGCCTTCGGTTACCACCCCGTCCACCGGCATCCGCCCACCGGGGCGCACCCGCACGATATCGCCCACCGCCAGCGCCGAAATGGTAACGGTTTCCTCCTCGCCGTCGCGCAGACGCAGCGCGCGCGGCACCTCCAGCGCGGCCAGCTCCTCGGCTGCGGATCGGGCCACTGCGCGGGTGCGGTGATCCAGATAGCGGCCGGCCAGCAGGAAGAACGTCAGCATTACCGCCGCATCGAAATAGGCGTGGAGGCCAGAATGGATTGTCTCATAAAGACTGATTGAGGAGGCTAGGATGATCGCCAGCGATATCGGCACATCCATGCCCAAACGGCCCACGCGAAGACTTGCCCAAGCCGATTTGAAGAAGGGCTGGCCCGCGAAAGCCACTGTCGGCAAAGCAATCCCCGCCGAAATCCAGTGGAACAGGTCGCGCGTTGCATCGCTTGCACCGGACCAAACTGCAACCGAAAGCAGCATCACGTTCATCATCGCAAACCCGGCCACGCCCAGCCGCATCAGCAAATCGCGCCCCTGACGGTCGGTTTCTGTGGCCGAAAGCAGGCCCGGATCCAACTCATGTGCCTCAAAGCCCAATCCCGCCAGTACCGGGATCAAATCCTCAGCGGTGACATGGGATTCGGCATCCACGCTGACGCGGCGCAGTGTCAGGTTCACACGGGCGGAAAGGACGCCGGGCAGCCCCTCTAACCCGTTTTCAACTGTGGACATGCAGGCCGCGCAATGCGCCGAAGGCAAAGAAAGCATCAAACGCGCCTGCGTCGGGGCTGCCAATTGTGCCAAACGTTCCGCCGAAGGGGCCACAGCGCAAGCAGGGCAGGCCGAGGGCGACACATGCCCCGCGTCATACTCTTTGCCCTCAAACCCTTCCGCCAAAGTCATGCCTCAGCCCTTAACCATTAGGTCAATACGCTGGCGGAACGCCGTTCCATTAGCCGAGAACGCCTCAATTTGCATCATCCACTTGCCTTCAGGCAAAACGAGCGGCGCAACAAAAACGCCCGCATCGCATGTAAATTCGGGCCGCGTGTCGTCCAGCGCTATGGTCGCACGGCCCACCATAACCGAAAGCCCCATCACCTCCGCCGGGAATCCTTGTTCGTCAGTGAAGTTGAGCCGCAACTCCTTGGCCTTCGGATCATAATCCGCGGCCAGCTGCCACCCCAGCCCGATCTGCGCATCGCGCCGCGCGTCGAAGCCTTGGCTGGCGACGTAAGAGTTTTTCACTTCCAGCCCCGGAAAGGTGCTGACCGCCTTATAGGCCATCACCAGATTTACCGCGATAATCACACCAAAAGCCCCAACGGTGAAAAGAAGAACCTTCCGCCCCGTGATCCTGAACTCAGTCGTCTCGGGCATTTCAGTTCCCCTTCCCGTTAAAGATCGTATCATGATGCACCCGGCTGGTAGTGCCTACCTGCTCAATCCAGAGCCGCAGTTCCGACCGGTCCGCAAGCGCTGCCTCAGATCCCGGTGCCGCAGTCACATAAACCCGCTGAGTTTTTTGTTCATTCGCGTTCACCAGAACCTTCAAGTCCGTCGTCCCCTCCAGCGCAATCCGCAACGGCGTTTCCGATGTCAGCGACAGATGAAATAACACGTCATCGCCCAGCTTGTTAAGCAACCGCACATCGTAAGTGTTGCGAAGCGAGCCGTCGGACAGTGTTACATAAGTTGGGTTGCGCACGGGCGTCACGTTCACGTCAATATCTGAACGCATGAACAACGCCACCACAAGTGCAACCCCCACACCCGCCCACAGCACCGTATACATGACGGTACGCGGACGGAATACGTGTTTCCACACCGATTTCGGCGCCTTGCCCGCCTTTTCCGCAACCTCGTCCGTCAGGGCCATATAGCCGATCAGGTCCCGCGGCTTGCCGATCCTGTCCATCACATCGTTGCAAGCGTCGATGCACAGCCCGCAGGTGATGCAAGCCATCTGCTGGCCATCGCGGATGTCGATGCCCATCGGGCAGACGTTGACGCAGGCCATACAGTCGATGCAATCGCCCTGCCCTGTGGCCACTTCGCCCTTTTGCAATTTGCCACGCGGCTCGCCCCGCCAGCCACGGTAGTTGATGGTCAGCGTGTCTTCGTCGATCATCGCGGCCTGAATGCGCGGCCACGGGCAGGCGTAAATGCAAATCTGCTCACGGAAAAAGCCGCCAAAAAAGAAGGTGGTCGCTGTCAGCACCAATATCGTGATGTAAGCAACCGGGTGGGCCTGCCCGATCAAGAGGTTCTTGGCTAGCGTCGGCGCATCGGTGAAGTAAAACACCCATGCTCCGCCCGTCGCGATGGCGATCAGCAGCCAAGCCGTCCATTTGGTCGCCGTCTTGCGAATTTTTTCCCCGGTCCATTTGCTGCGATGCAGGCGCAGCCGAGCGTTCCGATCGCCCTCAACCCAGCGCTCCACCAGAATGAACAGGTCTGTCCACACGGTTTGCGGGCAAGCATAGCCGCACCACACCCGCCCTGCGGCCGATGTGAACAAGAACAGGCCCAGCCCCGCCATGATCAGCAAGCCCGCGACAAAGTAAAACTCATGCGGCCAAATTTCGATCATGAAGAAAAAGAACCGCCTATTGGCAATATCCACCAACACCGCCTGATCCGACAGACTTGGGCCACGATCCCAGCGCAGCCATGGGGTGATGTAGTAAATCCCCAAGGTGAAAGCCATGAGCCACCACTTCAAGTTCCGAAATATGCCCTTCACACGACGCGGAAAGATTGGTTCGCGTTTGGCGTAAAGGCTTTTGGGTTCGGTGTCTGGGCTGGTCACGACATTTCTCCGGGTTCTACTCGCGCTGGGTATCCCGGGTTGGTCCGATGCCCGCATTGACCTGTATCAACTAAGTATTGCAGAGTCAGATTTACACTGCGGCAACTGCGCACAGTCAATCCGAATTCCGGAAAAATCAGGCCACCAACGCCCCAGAGGAAACACACGGACAAGGGAAAGGGGCGCTGGTAGCGAGGCTGACACATGCCAGCAGAGCCAGCGTAGCTCAGCCGTCCGACGCTCACCTTGACGCAAATCAAACACGTAAATTGTTTTGCTCTGCGGGGTGCTGTGCAGGGGCACGGAGGGCCTCAGATCAAAAGCCCCCCCGGCGCAAACCGGGAGGCCTTATTCTCGCCCTGTCAGGGCTTGCTTGTTAGGCCTATTCGCCGCCGCCCAGCCCATGGACATAGGTGGCAACCGCGCGAATATCGGCCTCAGACAAGCGCGTGCTCCAATTTGGCATCACACCCGCACGCGAAAAGGCAACCGAATGGGTCAGCGCATCCACATTACCACCATACAGCCAAATCGCATCCGTCAGGTTCGGCGCACCCACATCGCGGTTGCCCGTACCGTCTTCCATATGGCAGCCCGCACAGTTATCCGCGAACACCACAGCCCCGGCTGTCGCCTGCGTTGCATCATACTCCTGACCAGAGATTGCCAGCACATGCTGAACAACTTCGTCAATTTGGGCTTTCTCCAGCAACTCATCTACGCCAAAACGCGGCATCTCCGAGATACGGGCGTCCTCGTCGGTGGTGTTGCGGATGCCATGGGTGATGGTGGTATGAATGGCCTCCATATCGCCACCCCACAGCCATTCATCGTCCAGCAGGTTCGGATAGCCCGAGGCCTGAACCCCCGCTGCACCCGAGCCATGGCACTGTGCGCACCAAGTCCGGAACACAGCGGCACCGGCGTTATTGGCAAAATCCAAAAGCTCGGGGTCCGAAGTAATCTCCGTCAATTCCGTCGCTTCCAGCTTGGCGCGGATCGGCGCGTTGCGGTCTGCGAACAGTTGAATTTCAGCCGCCACATCTGCTCGGGTTGAGGCGCCCAGCAAGCCTGGTGTTGCCCGACTGATCATCGGCCATGCCGGATAGGCGATAGTATAGAGCAACGCCCAAGCAATACAGGCGTAAAAGGTCCACAACCACCAACGCGGCATGGGGTTATCGAACTCTTCAATCCCATCCCAATTGTGGCCAGTTGTGTTCGGATCACCTTCTTGGTGCCGTATGGATTTCTTACTCATATCCGCGCCTCCTCGGAACGGTCCGCCGCAGGATCGACGGGTTTGTCATCATGGCGAAAGATGGATGCCGCGACTTCGTCATGCACCCGGCGGCTTCCGGGCCGGAAGGCCCAAAGAACCACCAATACAAAAACTGCAGTCAGAAAGAGCAGCATCCAGCTATCGGCGAACTCACGCAGCAGGCTGTAGGTTTCCATGTTCTACCCCCCTCTAGCGGCTTGCATCAGGCTGGAAAGTCGAGAAATCGACCATCGTGCCCAACACTTGCAGATAGGCGATCAACGCATCCATCTCGGTCAACGCGGTCGTGCCATCAAAGTTGCGCACCGCCGCCTTGCCATAGCGTTCCAGCAAGCCGTCATAATCGCTGTCCGGATTGGCCTGCGCCTTAAAGTCAGCGACGGCGTTTTCCATCATGTCGTCGGTGTAGGGCACACCCACGACACGATGCACCTTCATGCTGTCACCAATATACTCGCCGTCGATCACCTTATTCGACAGGAAGCCATATTTCGGCATCACAGATTCCGGCACAACAGATTGCGGATCGGTCATGTGATCCACATGCCAAGCGTCGGAATAACGATCGCCCACACGGGCAAGGTCCGGCCCGGTCCGCTTGGATCCCCATTGGAACGGATGGTCATACATCGATTCCGCAGCAAGGGAGTAATGGCCATACCGCTCCACCTCGTCGCGCATTGGGCGGATCATCTGGCTGTGGCAGACATAGCAGCCCTCGCGCAAATAGATGTCCCGTCCGGCAAGTTCCAGCGGGGTGTAGGGGCGAACCCCTTCCACCTTTTCAATTGTGTTCTCCAGATAGAACAGCGGTACGATCTGGACCAAGCCCCCGATGGTCACGACCAGAAAGGACAGAACCAGCAGCAAGGTCGCGTTGGTCTCGATGACCTTGTGTTTGTCAAGAAAAGCCATTGTTCCCTCCGGTTATTCAGCAGGGACGAGCGCGTTGTCGCTCGCCTTTTCAGGCTGCGCTTTCACGGTCATCCACAAATTGTAGCACATGATGATCGCGCCCGTCAGGAACATCACCCCGCCCAAGCTACGCACCACATACATCGGAAACTTTGCCGATACGGTGTCAGCAAAGGCGTTGACGAGGAAGCCATTGGCATCCACTTCGCGCCACATCAGGCCTTCCATGATCCCGGTAACCCACATCGAGGACGCGTAAAGAACGATCCCGATCGTTGCCAACCAGAAGTGCCAGCTTACCAGTTTCAGGCTATAAAGCCCCGCCCTGTTCCACAGCTTCGGCGTCAGATAGTAAAGCGCGCCGAAAGTGATCATACCGTTCCAACCCAGCGCACCGGAATGCACATGGCCAATGGTCCAGTCGGTGTAGTGGCTCAGCGAGTTTACGGCCTTGATCGACATCATCGGACCCTCAAACGTGGACATCCCATAGAAGCCGATGGAAACCACCATCATCCGAATGATCGGGTCGGTGCGCAGCTTGTCCCATGCGCCCGAAAGCGTCATCAGACCGTTGATCATGCCACCCCATGAGGGCATCCACAGCATGATCGAGAACACCATGCCCAGCGTCTGCGCCCAATCGGGCAGTGCTGTGTAATGCAGGTGGTGCGGACCAGCCCAGATATAGAGGAAGATCAACGCCCAGAAGTGGATGATCGACAGCTTATATGAGAATACCGGACGCTCGGCCTGCTTTGGCACGAAATAGTACATCATACCAAGGAACCCGGCAGTCAGGAAGAAGCCCACCGCGTTGTGGCCATACCACCATTGCACCATCGCATCCTGAACACCCGAGAACACCTGAACGGATTTGGAACCGAACACAGAGACAGGAATGCTCAGGTTGTTGAGCACATGAAGCATCGCCACCGTAACAATGAACGAAAGGTAGAACCAGTTCGCCACATAGATATGCGGCTCTCTGCGCTTCACGATTGTGCCAAGGTAGACTGCCAAAAAGGCCAGCCAGACAACCGTCAGCCACAGATCGACATACCACTCCGGCTCGGCATATTCTTTGGACTGTGTGGCGCCCAGCAAATATCCGGTTGCGGCAAGCACGATAAACAACTGGTAGCCCCAGAATACGAACCAGCCAAGGTTTCCGCCCCACAGGCGCGCGGCACTTGTGCGCTGCACCACATAGAAGGCGGTCGCTATCAAGGCGTTACCACCAAAGGCAAAAATCACAGCCGAAGTGTGCAAGGGACGCAAGCGGCCAAAGTTGGCATAACCCTGCGCCCATTCAAAATTGAGCACTGGATAGGCCAACTGGAAGGCGATGATCACCCCTACCAAAAAGCCGACCACGCCCCAAAGCGCGGTCGCAATAACGCCAGCGCGCACCACGCCGTCAAAATATTCATTTTGCGGCGCTGCCCGTTTCGGCTCGCCCAAGCGGCGCACAGACCACAAGAACAACCCTCCCGCCACAAGCATAATGGTCAGTGCATTGACCAGATAAGCCGGATCGCGCGCGTAATTGGCTCCGATCGCGGCCAAAACCGTAATCAAACCCAGCGCAATCAATTTAAAGTAATCCCACATTTCGCGTCCCTTCGTCTTCTCCCGGTCCGAACCAAGATTCGGCAGGGTATTCGTTGACATCCCGCTTTTGGGCGTCGTGCAAATATAATGCTTTGATCCATGTCAAAGAATTGGCTCCCTTCACTTGACGCTGATCAAGGCGAAGGTCAACATCCCCAGCCTATAACTTGAAGAGTTAAGAAATCAGGAGGTTTCCACCGTGGCATATAAATCCCTACTGACCATTTGCAGTGATCCCTTGCGCGCGCCCCAGACCTTTGCCGCCGCAGCATCGCTTGCAATATCGCAAGACGGCCATCTGGATGCACTTGCGCTGGGGGTGGATCGTTCGCAGATAGGCTATTCTTATGTCGGCGCCAGCGCTGTCATTTTACAAGTCGCACAAGAACGCGCGACCGAAGATGTGAAGGCCGTCGAAGCCGGCATCCGCTCTGGCGTAGAGGCCGCTGGCCCGTCACTGCGCTGGTCTTCCGAAGGGGCCGTTGCGATGATGGGCGCGCTATCTGATCTGGTCGCCCTGCGCGCACGCTTTGCCGATCTGGTGGTGCTTGCCAAACCCTATGGCGAAAAACATGGTGATGAAGAAGAGGCCATAGTAGAAGCCGCGATGTTCGAAGGCCAAGCACCGGTTCTGGTGTTGCCTGATACCATGGCGGATGCCGGTACAATCGGCAAACGCATCGTCATTGCATGGAACCAAAGCCGCGAAGCGATGAACGCAATCCGCCATGCGCTGCCCTTTCTGAAACGGGCCGATCACGTCTGGATTACCATCATTGATCCGCCGAAGCACGGGGCCGAACGCTCTGATCCCGGCGGTGCGCTGTGCCAGATGCTGGTGCGCCATGGGGTGAAAGCCGAAGTGACGGTCCTCGCCCGCACCATGCCGCGCGTCTCGGATGTGCTTGTCCGTCATATCCGCGATGTTGATGCCGATATGCTGGTCATGGGGGCATACGGCCATTCCCGTTTCCGCGAAGCTATTCTTGGCGGTGCAACCCGCAACATGCTGGAAAACGCCGAAGTCGCGGTATTCATGACGCATTGATCAACCCCATCAGGGGAATCGCATTTGGATTTTGACAAAGTGTTTTGAATAGATTCTTGGAGTT
>ERZ889078.518-NODE-518-length-34871-cov-23.067469_pt1 | contig 34871 bp, 33 predicted proteins | sample MGYA00521266_ERZ889078 | MGnify/ENA primary metagenome ERZ889078 (study PRJEB32303, sample SAMEA104408618) | aquatic metagenome | biome: Brackish water; feature: Pelagic; material: water | place: Baltic Sea | collected 2014-06-16T06:34:00 | depth 76,534 m ...
GCACAGACATTGCAAAACTATGAACAGGAGTACAGTAAAAACATCCCCGTTTTTCTGTATAGTTGTTTTAGAATAGCAATGTTAACCAAGAGAGTCCGCCCTGAGCAAGCGGACTTTTACTTTTATATAAACTTCCCTTTACTGTACTCAAATTACCTTTTACCTTTCGCCACTAACCGTTTACCTGATTTCTATTTACAAAGATATTTATGCGTTTATATTTGCCACATTATTCATTTAAAACATAAACTCATGAAATACAAAATTCTATTACTCGCATTCACAATTCTATCAACAGTTGCCTTTAGCCAATCTACAGGCAGTCTTTCTGGTTATGTAATTGATCAAGGTAATTTGGACCCTATACCAGGGGCTCAAGTTTATGTCGAAACAAAAAACGGTTTAATTGGAACTGTTACCGACAGTATTGGACATTTTATCATAAAACCTCTAAATGCTGGAAATTACACCTTATTTGCCTCCTATATGGGCTATGAAAAAAAGAGTATCGTTAATATAGATGTTAGAGGAGAATTTGATACAGAAATAGGCAAAATTGATCTAAATCAAGGGATTTCGATGAAGACAGTTGTAATCACCTACACTCGACCATTAATAGATCCTGAAGGTGGCAATGTTGTATTTATGGATCCAAAAATAATTTCAGATTTGCCAGATGGCAGAAATTTAACTACTGTACTTGAAATTATTAGTTCTGAATTCTATGTTAGTGACAACCAAGAGGAAGTACATTTCAGAGGTTCTCGAAATGACATGACTGCTTATTTAATTGATGGTATCAGAGTTGAAAGTATGGAAGGAGTACCTGGCTTAGCTATCGGAAGTGTTTCAGTTTATGCTGGTGGAATTCCAGCTCGATATGGTGATTTTACTGGCGGAGTTGTAGTGGTGGAAACCCTTGGATACTACGACTGGCTAAACATGCAAAAAGCGAAAGACAGATTATACAACGAGAGTAACCAATAGTATAAAAATTAAAATAATTGACTAAACCATTGACCTAGTTAAAAATTAAAAAACAATACCAAAAATGAGAATACCCATTATAATAGCCCTGCGAAGAAGTGGATTTATCATCCTGATAAGTCTACTCTTCGCATCTATTGCTTTTGGACAAGATCCTGAAGTCAAAGGGCAAGTTTATGATTCAATTTCTCATATGGCATTATCTGGTGCTCACATCATTATTAAAAATACACGAAATGGCTGTAAGGCTGAGCAAAATGGCTTTTTCAAAATCAAAGTCGATCATTTACCCATTAAACTTATCATCAGTCATATTGGATATAAAACACAAGAAATAGAGATATTAAACGCTGATATCCAGCTAAATATTGCTATGAGTGTAAAATTAGTTGAGCTTTCCTCTGTCAATGTCAATTCCAATTCAATTGTTAACCTAGTTGAAAACAGAAAACTTTTTGTCATAGATTATGCTTTTCAAAATGACAGCATAATTATTTTATCCTATAAAAATAGGCATCAAAATGAAGCTCAGCTGCTATTGATGTCATCAACAGGAAAAGAACTAAGAGAGAAAAATTTGAATGAGATTGATTATTTAGATACAGATGTTCTCCGGCAAAATCATTTGATTGGTAAGAAAACTGCCCGACAAATAATTTTACGGGACACTTTGCTTGAATTAGGGAATGAAATGCCAATAGAGGAATTTGACAAAATTCAGAAAACTTTAATCGGTTATAGTGCTCCATATTATTATCTTAGGCAAAACTCTATGGGTAACCAAGTAGTTAGAATTTACCGATACGACGAGAATATTGATAAATTAGAGCTAATCAGAGAGATCCAAGATGAAGCAGGATTAGAGCGATTAAGCGATAAAGGAAGGCTTCAAAGTGCAATTGGTTATACAGAATCAGATGCTAGATTTGAGGAAATGTGTTTCTACGCACCTAAATATATCCCTCTATTGAAACTAAAGACTAAACTCTATTTGTTCAATTTTGGCAGTGATATTTTGGAAATTATGGACAGTGCAGGAAATATATTAAACAGCATAGCTATCAACTTTCATCATTCAAATACTTGGGAAGGAGATATATTAGTTGATGAAATATCGGAACAAATGTATGCCGTATTTTCGAATCATGGGATTTATAGCATCGCAAAAATTGAATTAGAAACTGGAGAAATTGGTAGATTAATAAAAGTGCCAAACTTAGCACATATCGAAAAAATGAAGGTTCATCAAAACAAACTCTACTTTCTTTATAAAGGAAATATTGAAAATAAATATAAAGAGTTGTATAGTATGAATTTATAAATCTTGTCAGAAATCATTTTGATATTTCAGACTAGAACAATCTAATTCTAGGGTCTAGATAAGCATAAATAATATCCACCAAGATATTAATAATCACTAGTATAACAGAGATAAACATCACCGCTCCCATTACTACTGGAAAGTCATATTTATTCAGAGCATCAACAATGGCCACCCCCACTCCTTTCCAATCAAAAACAAACTCAACAAAAACAGCCCCTGCCATTAATGAAGCAAACCAACCAGAAATGGCGGTAACAACAGGATTAAGCGCATTTCGCAAACTGTGTTTCATCAAAATCTTATACTTACTGAGTCCCTTTGCCTTTGCTGTACGAATATAATCTTGAGAAAGCACATCTAATAATGAACTGCGAGTAAGTTCTACTACAATAGCTAAAGGCCTAATGCCAAGTACAATGGCTGGTAAAATAAGGTTTTTCAAATTGATATATTCACCACGTCCAAAATCATCAACAGAATACAAACTACCAAACATACTCAATCCAGTATAAGGAGCAAGCACAAAAGCAAATAACCAAGCGAAGAGTATAGCGGCAAAAAAACTAGGTACCGACATACCCGACACACTCAAAACCAATGCGATTTTATCAAACCAAGTATCCTTATAAATGGCCGACAAAATCCCAACAATTAATCCAATAAACAAAGCGATACTAATTGCAACAATAGCCAGTAAAGCGGTTTTAGGAAAGGCTTCAAACAATATATCTGCAACTGGTCTCGAATTCTGATAGGAACGTCGTAAATATGGTGGTTTAACAACTAAAACTGATTGCCCTCCTAACGAAAAAAGCTTCTGTGCTGATGGGTATTTTTCTGAATCAAGATACCAAAAACTCTCACTATTAGTTTTATTGTGTATAGAAATTGGTGATAAATCATTGAGATAGTTTAGGTACTGAATGCTCAACGATTGATCTCTTCCTAAATCATGATTAATTGCCGCAATAGAAGCGCTATCAGCACGTTGACCAAGCATCATTCGCGCTGGATCACCAGGCAGTACATTAAACAACATAAATACAATACTCACTACTCCTAGTAGAACTAAGAAACCATAAAACAATCTCTTAAGTATAAAACTAATCAAGGGTTAATTCTTTAATAAATATGGTAAAATCAGGAATATTATTATAATGGTATTTTGCAATTACTACACCTGATTTCACTACAATTAAACCCGGATTGGAACGAATTGCTGCCTTTAATGAGGTATCATCGCTATTATAAATTGGAAAATCAACTAATTTGTTATCTTCTTGAAATTTATAAAACTCTTCAGGCAAAGCACTACTCAAAATCAAAGTATTATAACCAGCAGTTGTAGCTTTAACAAAAAACTCATTCATCATTGGAACAAGGTTAACATCCACGTCATCAACCTGATAAATCACAAAGATGAAGGTGTAATTTTCATCAGAAACAATCTCTTTAGAAACATCATTTCCTTCGGCATCTATCATAGGAAAAACATTCATCTGCGTAATATTCGGGTCTTCTTCGCGCGAATGTGCCCATTTCCAATCGGCCATAAATATGGAGTCCTGCCAAGGCAAGTCAACACTCAAAAATTCTTTTTCTTCTCCCGTTTGAACGTTTTTATAAGTTAGAAAATACTTTACAGGCTTTGGATTTTCAGGCAAAAGTCTATTTCCAACTTTCCAAGGCCTAAAATCAATAATTGGTAAATTATTCAGGTTATAATTTTCGAAAGTAATAAAACCAAATATGACTAAAACAATAGTTGAATATTCAACTATTTTAGATTTATATGGTTTAAAATCGAATCTCCGCAAAAACACAAGCAATAGGAATGAATTGATTACTAAATTCTTATAAAATGTTTGCCAATTAGAAATAACCAATGCATCACCAAAACAGCCACAATCTGGAACTGGGCTATATAAAGCATCATAAAGGGTAGTTAATGTAAACATGAGCATCATCAGAAGTGACAAAATACTTACCCATTTCATATTCACTCTTAAAAGAAGTAATGCACCCAATGTAAACTCAGCAGCATTGAGTATAACGGACAATATCAAGGCAAATGGAATAGCCCAAATGGTATTATAAGCATAAAAATAATCCTCTATTTTAAACATTGTACCTAAAGGATCTACACCTTTTACTATGCCAGAATAAATAAATAATGCGCCTAACAGAATCCTTGAAATATTCAGTACCAAATTATTGATTCTTCTGAAGAAAAAAACAAGCAATCCTATATTAACAATCAATCCAGCTAAGAAAATAAAGTTGTACGATTCTTCGACAGCAATAAAATAAGTCAAGGCAAAATTTACCAATAGAAAAATCCAACTTAGCCAATTTGACTCATTGGCGGGATGATTTATAAAACCTTTTCCTGCATTCATAAAATAATTTTTTTATATTATTGATTTTCAATATTTTCACTAATCTTTATAAGAGCAAACATAGCGTAATTTATCATATCATTATAACTACCCTCAGGCCCCTCAGACATAATAGTTTCACCTTTGTTGTCTTCTATTTGCTTCAAACGCAACAACTTCATCAGAATAATATCCGTAAGAGATGAAATTCGCATATCACGCCACGCTTCGCCATAATCATGGTTTTTATTCAACATCAGGTCTTTGGCAGCAAAAATATACTGATCAAAAAGACTTGTTGCCAACTCTACAGGCAATTGCAAACCTTCTTCAGTTCCATCAGGTGCATGATTAATTTGAATCAGCGCCATAACAGAATAATTAATGATCGCAATAAATTCATCCCGAATGTCCTCTTGTATTTTCTGAACTCCCTTTTCCTCTATACTTCTTATTCTGTTGGCTTTAATAAATATCTGATCTGTTAGGCTGCTTGGACGAAGAATCCGCCAAGCAGTTCCATAATCTTTCGTCTTTTTGCGAAATATCTCTTGGCAAATAGCGATATTTGTATCAAATTGTTGGGAAGTATTCATCATATTTATATGCTTTGTTTGATTTGGCTAAATTAAAAAAAAAGCCGTTTTGATTTCATTCAAGACGGCTTTTTAGCAATTTAAAAATAATTCGACTTACTTTTTCATTTACGACTTAATATCAACATCTTATAAAGCTGCTTCTTCAACAACTTTATCTTTAGCCTCCATTTCACGGATAATTTCTTCTGGACTTTTTCCTAAAGAAGCTTTATAAGCCTTGGCATTTTCAATCAAACTACTATTTGGGTAATTCTCAATCAAAACATCCAATACTTTCGAAGCCTCATTAATATTCCCTAAACGGTCATCATATATAAAGGCTTTAAACTGTAATGCTGAAGGGATATTTTCAGCATTAGGATACTTCATGATCAATGAATCTAATGTAGAGATAGCTTGCAAACTTAGGCCTAAACCAACTTCAACTTGCGCAGCTTTAAATAAATACACTACCGAGATAGAATCTTCAGGATATAAATTTGCATAATTTTTATATAAGCTTAGAACTTCATTGGGCTTGCGTTCATCCAACAATTCTACGCTTGACTTATAAATCTGAAACTCCAGCGTGTCAATTTTGTTGATTAATTGTACTTTTTCGTCAAGCTTTGGCTGGCATGAAAACATGAATAAACTTATAAAAGCTAGTATTGAATAATTTAAAATTTTCATATATATATAATTTTTTAGTTGTGATTCCGATAGATATCGAAAGGAACCTCCTTTTAATCATTTCCTAATTAGTTTTAGGTTAAATCGGAGGCCTTTGTTATTTTCTTTTCTTTCTTGGGTTTGCAAAAATCATTTTATAATCTGCTGAAGTAATTCCTTTAGCAATATCCATCAATTTACCTTTAATCAATGTTTTACGAAGTCCTGAAATACGATCTACGAATACTATTCCGTCCAAATGGTCATATTCATGCTGAATAATTCGTGCAGGAATGCCTTCATAAACTTCATCAAAGAACTGCCAATTTTGGTCGTAATATTGAATTCTAATTTTGGGAGGACGTATAACATCTTCATTAATACCAGGAACACTTAGACAGCCTTCGTTAAAAGCCCATTCTTCGCCACTTTGTTCCACAATTTTTGCATTGATAAACACCTGCTTAAAAGCTATAGACTCTGGTATTTCATCACTAAATGGTTCAGCATCAATCACAAATAACCGAATGGATTTATTTATTTGTGGAGCAGCTAAGCCTACCCCTTTTGATTCATACATACTTTCGTACATCGATTCTATCAGTTTATCCAAATCTGGATAATCTTTATCAATATCAACTGCTACTTTTCGCAGATTAGGATGTCCAAAAGCAACTATTGGAAAAATCATATTATATCATTATTATTTAACATTACTTAAATAGGATTGCAATAAAATTGTTGCACTTATCTTATCAATCAAGGCTTTATCTTTCCTTGCCTTTCGACTAATTCCACTCTCAATCATGGTCTGAAAAGCCATTTGTGAGGTAAAACGCTCATCAATACGTTTGGTTGGAATCAATGGAAATGAATTTTTCAACCAGTTTACAAAATTTTCTACAAATGGAGTAGATTCCGAAGGCATATTATCAAGAGTTTTAGGAAGTCCAACTATAAAAAGTTCCACTTCATTTACCTGAACATATTTTCGAATATAATCATGAATATCCTTTACTAGAACAGTATCCAAGCCATTAGCAATAATTTTAAGTTCATCAGTAACCGCTAAACCGATTCTTTTTTGACCATAATCAATTGCTAAAATCCTTCCCATTTGTTGATTTACTTAAAATGAATTGGCGATGGCAATAAAATCTTTAGCAACCAATGAAGCTCCACCAATTAGTCCACCATCAACATCTTGCTGGGAAAACAACTCTTTGGCATTTTTCGCATTACAGCTACCACCATATAAAATTGAAGTCTCATTAGCAATATCGAGACTATAATTTTCGGTAATTAAAGTACGAATAAAAGCATGCATTTCTTGAGCTTGTTCAGGGCTGGCTGTTCTGCCAGTACCAATTGCCCAAACGGGCTCGTATGCCACTACAATGTTCGAAAACTCAGAAGAAGATAAATGAAATAATCCCTCCTTAAGCTGACTTTTTACTATATCAAAGTGTTGATTTGCGTCTCTATCTTCGAGCTGTTCGCCAACGCAAAAGATAGGCTGAACACCAAACTCTAGGAGATTAGCTACTTTTTGTGACAACTCTTCAGAAGTTTCATTAAAATATTTTCTTCGCTCACTGTGACCAATAATACAATAATCAATGTCCATTGAACTTATCATTTGGGCTGATATTTCGCCAGTATAGGCACCACCAGTGTGTTGACTAATATTTTGAGCTCCAATTTTAAACTCTATCTCATCAGCAAAATCGGTAGCTAACTCAAGATAAAGTGCAGGAGGACAAATAACTATTTCAACATTCTGAGGTGTGTTTTTCTCTAATTCTTCTCCAATTTGAAAGAGTAAATCATCTGCTTTTTCAAAATCAAGATTCATTTTCCAATTTCCAGCAACTATTTTTGATCGCATAATATTAAATTTTTATTGTGTGTGTATGATTTGCAAATGTACTTAATTTCCTTGAATAGGAGAATATAGTAACCCGCAATTTATCGTTTTTGGCTGTCAATTTTCTGGTAGGTTTCTGTCTTAGATGGTTCTAATTCTATTAAGATAGCTTTTGCTTGAGTTTTTTCATTTGCCTGACCTCCAGCAAATAAGCCAACAAACTCATCTCTCTTAGCATCCATCAGCGTCTTAACTATCCGAATGTCTTTTTCTATGCGATTTACATTTTGTAATAGTTTTAAAGAAGCCAATGCTTGTACTCTTCCTTTACTTTCGCTATCATACATGGCATCAAGTCCTAAACGATGGAATTGATAATTGAAATTACGAAAATCTTCATAGCGAGAATTTAAAACATTCGCTACAAACCAATACCTAGTATCATTATTTTCAAACTGCTTCCATCCCGTATAACCTGAGCTCTGGGCATTATTTACAATGGTTTGGGCATTATTAAAATATAAAGTACCGCCTAAAGGTGAGTATGAATCGAAATCCATACCAATAATTAAGTATGCATAATAAGCCAAAACAGATGATAAATTATTGGAAAAGGAATTGATATCAAAGTTTAGCGGATCGTATTCTACCCATGTAAATTTAAGGTCATTATCTTTAATATTAATTAAAGGTGAGTTATATGAACTGTTAAATACTGGCCTACGAGATTGAATTTGGATACTTCCAGAATAGTACTCACCAGAAGTATTATTATCTAAGGTTATAAAAACACTGCATTCAATCCTTTCTTCGGGCTCATATTTACGACTTGTCCATTGCCGAGAGTTCATAAATTCATAAGCTGTGGTCTGTAAGGTTGTGAATCTACGTTTATCACCATCTACTTGCGAACTACTTATACTTACCTGGCAATTAAGCTCTTGGGCATCAATATGAATACTTAATAATATTAGGAATAAGAGTGTTAAAAACTTTATCATATCAACAGGCTTTCTATTTTTTCTACTATATCTTTGGCTACCAAATCTTTGTCTTTAAGCTCAAAACTTTGAGGGTGTTCATTTCTATCAATCATTGTAATTTGATTGGTAGTATGTCCAAATCCGGCTCCTTGATCATTCATAGAGTTGAGAACGATTAAATCAAGATTTTTGTTGTGTAGTTTCTTAAGTGCGTTTATAATTTCATTTTCCGTTTCTAAAGCAAAACCAATTAGCAATTGCTTTTCAGTCTTATTTTGTCCTAAAGAAAAAAGCACATCTCGTGTTGGAATTAAATCAATTTGAGGTGTTTTATCACCTTTTTTAATTTTTTGCTCCGCAATATCTTTTGGCTTAAAATCAGCAATGGCAGCACTCATAATACAAATATCCATAGTAGGAAAAAGTTCATTACAAGCATCAAACATTTCAGCAGCAGTTTGCACATTAATGCGACTTTGGATGCCAATCGGAGAATTTAGACTCACAGGACCAGATACTAAATATACTTCTGCTCCACAATTTGCCATTTCTTGCGCGAGAGCAAAACCCATTTTACCAGAAGAATGATTTCCTATAAAACGCACGGGATCAATTGCTTCAAAAGTGGGACCAGCAGAAATAAGTATTTTTTTGTTTTTTAGTTTACTTTTTTTTTCAAAAAAATCATTTATTCTTTGAAAAATAACCTCTGGCTCTTCCATCCTACCTTCACCACAAAGTCCGCTAGCAAGCTCACCAGCAGTAGGTTCTATAATAATATGCCCCCAGTCTAAAAGGGTCTTAATATTTCTTTTTGTGGAAGGATGTTGGTACATATCCAAATCCATAGCGGGAGCAAACATCACTTTCGACCTTGCACTCAAATAGGTTGTAAGTAAGAGATTATCAGCAATGCCGTTTACCATTTTAGCCATAGTATTGGCTGACAAAGGTGAAATCAGTATCAAATCAGCCCATTCGGCCAATTCAATATGACTATTCCACTCACCAGTATCCTGGTCAAATGGTTGACTTAAAACAGCCTTATTGGAAACAGTACTTAGCGTCAAAGGCGTAACAAAGCTTTTTGCGGCATCCGTCATTATTACCTGAACGTTAGCACCAGCCTTGCGCAGTAGCCGGACCAAAATAGGGATTTTGTAAGCAGCTATGCTTCCTGTTACACCAATTAGAATATTTTTAGCATTTAGCATAAAAATAGGATTAGAAATTATCTTCGCTATCCTCTTTAACTGGATTTCTGAAATAAACCTCGTCCTTTAAAAACTCATGAATAGCCAATAATGTAGGCTTAGGAAGACGCTCATAAAAACGTGCTACTTCAATTTGCTCACGATTTTCAAAGATTTCCTCTAGAGTATCATTATTCACTTGAAATTCAGATACTTTTTCATTTAATTCTTCTTTGAGATCAAGTCCAATTTGGTTAGCTCTTTTTGTCAAGACAGCTATTGACTCATATATATTATTAGTATCTTTTTCAAATTCAACAACATCTAAAGAAATTGCTTTTGTATTTGTCTTTACTTTTTTATAATCCATTGTCTTATATTTTAGTTCGCTTGATTGTTTGTTTGTTAATTTTCTTTATTCTTTCTTGAGAAGCATGAAAATATTTCAATGCTAATTTATGATTTTTACCTGTTGCAAATTTTTCAATATAGTCATTATAGGCTGATATTGCTGCAGTATATCTTTCTTCTTGTCTTCTGAGAACACTTTTTTCAGCGTAATCGTAATTCGCTTTTATAATAAGATACATCGCCTCTTCCTTGTATGGGCTCGATGGGTAATCCTTAACATGCTGGCTTAAAGAGTATATTGCAGATTTAAAATATTGTGTTGTTAAATATTGCTTTGCACTTTCAAAATCTTTAACCACTAATTTAGCCCGCAACTCATCCATAACTTTATTTGCCTCCTCAACTTTTGAGCTATTAGGATATATATTAATGAACAATTGCATTTCGGTAATTGCCGATTTCGTATTGGATTGATCAAGATTCTGAGGTGGTGAATCTAAGTACTTACAGTATGCGCTTAAATATAAGCATTCCTCTGCATATTGACTATTAGGAAAAGTTTTAGCAAAATACTTAAAATGGTAGCTCGAAATAATAAAATCGCCCTGTTTATAGTACGTTTGTGCATAATAATAATAAATCTCTTCCAATTTATTGGTGCCACGATATAATACAATCAACTCATCGAAAAGCTGCTGAGCGTGGTAAAAATCATCCTTTGCATAATATTTCAACGCAGCTTTATACTTCTGGTCAGGGCTACCTTTTTTGACCAAAGTTTGATATTTACTGCAGCTGCCTAAGGCAAGCACTATCAGTAAAAACATTATATATTGACGCAATTTTAACATGGCTGCAAAAGTAGTTAATTGTTTAATATAATTCAATGTATTATTAGCGTTGATTTTATGAAATTATTGTTTCAATTTAAATTTTGATCAAATATTAAATATTTAGGATTAAATATCTATATTTCAATTAATTATAAAGACTAACAGTGCAATTCTAATAACAATTTGACCCCTGACCTTAAAGCTACTACAACTCAAAGCTTCGTATCTGATCAATTTTTGATGCAAATATTAATCAATGATAAGCCAATAAAACTTAATTTTGCATGACAATAAGCTGTACTGCTTATGATACAAAATAGACTATGAAGGAACCCATTATATTAGGCATTGAATCATCTTGTGACGATACTTCAGCGGCCATTTTACAAGGACAAAAGATATTATCAAATGTCATTGCTAGTCAAGATGTTCATAAGAAATATGGAGGTGTTGTGCCTGAACTAGCTTCACGAGCACATCAACAAAATATCATTCCAGTTATACATCAGGCTATAGAACAAGCAGGTATATCAAAAAAAGATATTTCAGCTATTGCCATTACACGTGGGCCAGGATTATTAGGATCACTTTTAGTAGGCACTTCATTTACTAAAGGATTAAGTTTAGGATTAAATATTCCAATTTTGGAAGTTGACCATTTGCAAGCACATATTTTGGCACACTTTATTGATATGAGTATGCCTATGCCTGAATTTCCGTTTCTATGTCTTACGGTTTCTGGAGGACATACCCAAATTGTAAAGGTCAGTGATTATTTTGAAATGGAAATTATCGGAAAGACGATTGACGATGCTGCTGGTGAAGCATTTGATAAAACAGCAAAAATATTAGGATTGGGATATCCAGGAGGACCTCAGATCGACAAATTATCGAAATTAGGGGACGAGAATAGGTTTATATTTCCGATGCCTAAAATTGAAGGCTTAGATTATAGTTTCAGCGGCATTAAGACTTCATTTCTATACTTCGTTAGAGATGAACTCAAAAAAGATGAGTTGTTTATTGAAAAGAATAAGAACGATTTAGCTGCTTCGATGCAGAAATTAATTATCGATATTCTAATGGGAAAACTCAAAAGAGCTTCACGAGAAACAGGCATCAAACAAATTGCGATTGCAGGTGGTGTTTCTGCAAATTCAGGTCTAAGAGATGCCATAAAGCAGGGAGAAAAATTACACCAATGGAAAACATATATTCCTGAATTTCAATTTACTACCGATAATGCTGCTATGATTTCTATTGCAGGTTATTTCAAATATCTCAAAAAAGAATATTTAGGAATTGATTTTGTTCCTTATGCACGAGCTTTGCATCGGCAATAAAGTTTTTATTACTTATTTTACTAAATGAAAATCTACTAAACCAGGCATAGGAGAAGGCAGTATTTGTCCGACAGAATATCCATTTGATTCTAATATTGATTTTAGTATTTCTCGAAAGTAAAATGCAACAGAGCCTACAAATGAGACTTTGTTTGCATTTTTATCAAAATTCAATGTATTTAATTGATGTCTAACGAAATTACCAAATGACTGTGAGATTAGGTTTTGGATATACTCATTATCAATATTGTCGGTAGCAAAAGGTGTGAAAGATGCCAGAAATCTATTGGGGAATTTCTGCTTATATACTTTATCTAAAACTTCATTTATATCAAAGTTATATTTAATTTCAAACTTTTGATGCAAGTCTGTAGGCAAATCGCGATGCAAAAAATCTATTAATAATTGTTTTCCAATATAGGCTCCACTCCCTTCGTCTCCAAGCAAATAACCAACAGATTTAATCTGGTCAACAAAGTCAAAACCAGAATAAACAGCGGCATTACTTCCTGTACCTAAAATGCAAGCAACACCTGCAGAATGTCCAAAAAGAGCCCTTGCACTTGCAAGTAAGTCATTGGTAACTTCAATGCTTGCATTTGAAAATGATTGATTTAAGGCAGATTGTACAATATTGCACTTTTGTACATTGGAACATCCTGCACCATAAAAATGTAATGAATCCACAATCACCCTTTCTTGAGTCGGAATACATTGATTTACAATATCAACAATTTGATTTTCATCCACAAAAAAAGGATTAATTCCTTCACAGAAGAACTCTTTTTGGTTTCCTATTGAATTGATTAAAACCCAATGAGTTTTTGTAGAGCCACTATCAGCGATGAGTATATTCATTTTACTTAGCCAATTTTATTTCCAAGCCCTCAATCGCTAATTTTGATGACTCAAATATTTGTTTTGCTTCAATTTTAAATTCCTCAATGCTTTTATATCGAGCAGAATAATGGCCTAAAAGTAATTGTCCAACATCCGCTGCTTTCGCCACAGAGGCAGCTTGCTGAGCCGTAGAATGCATTTTATTTGCGGCATCTTCTTGATGTTCATTCAGAAAAGTGGATTCATGGTACAAAACACTAACCCCTTTTACCCATTCTGCCAAACCTTCAAAATATAAAGTATCGCTGCAATAGGCATAAAAAATTCTTTTTTTAGCAGGAGCAGTAATTTCAGAATTCAGATATTCCACACCATTGCTGTCAATGTAATTCTCACCATTTTTAATACGAGCATACCATTCCTTTGGAATCTGCTGAGATTTTACAAAATCCTTTTTTATATTTAAACCCAAGGAGGATTTAAGATACATAAATCCAAAAGTAGGAATTTTGTGTTTTAATGGAAAAGTAAATATAGTATATTCTGCAGTTTGCAGAAGTTCAATTTTTGTGCTAGTAGATATTTCTACAAATTCAACAAGATAATTAAAAACAGAACCAGAAATAGTGAATAATGGCCAAATTACTTCTTTTAAACCCACTGGACCATATATAGTTAAGGTTTCAATTCTATCAAGCATGTGCATGGAAGATAGCAATCCCGGTAAGCCAAAAAAATGATCTCCATGCAAGTGGCTAATAAAAATTGCCGAAATACGATGAATCTTTTTCTTGTATTTTTTTAATTGGAATTGTGTCCCCTCACCACAATCAAAAAGAAAAGAGGTCGCATCTGTTTCTAACAAATGCGAACTAAGATTCCTGTTATTTGACGGTAAAGCTGCACTGCTGCCTAATATCGTCAGAATAGCGGGCATTTATTTAACAATCATACGTTTACGAATAATTGAACTGCCGTTATCTAACTCATAAATATACATTCCTGAAGAAAGTTTATTACCATTAACTTGAAATGAATTCTTACCTTTTTGGGCCGACATCTGTTGATCAATCACACAATTTCCTGCAACATCAAAAACTTTAAAGGCAACCATTCCTGCTTGAGGAACAAAATAGTTAATTTGGGTATTCTCTTCAAATGGGTTGGGTTGATTTTGCAAAACTTGGAAATCAGTTTTGTTGGTAATCGTAAATCCTGCAAATGATGCGTCTAGTACCTCGAAATCATAATTAAGAGTATAGGCTAATGATGTTCCAAAAGCATAAACATTAACCACAACTTCCATTGTATAATTCCCTGCTTCACCAATAGTTGGTGTACCTTGAAAAATAATACATCCGAAGGTATCACTTGGCCAAGAGTTAGTTGCTGAATTAGAAACCCAAGTAATAGAAGTTGGTGCTCCAGCAATACTTACAATTCCGGCACTATCAATAGGAATTACCGATCCGTTAAAATTATATTCAAATGGGATACGAACGTGTATTACTTGAGAGTATAATTCTGTTTCAACAGCTACAGGAAGTCCTTGACTTGTATCAGGAACAGTTAAAGCTGGACCAGGAAATACTATAGGGGTGCATTGTGCAAATGCATTTTGAAATCCGAAAAGGATTACAACCACTAATAATGAGAATAAGGTTTTCATACTAATTAATTGATTATGTTTCTAAAGATGCAAAAGTAATCAAATTGCATATTATTTCTAATATTTTTATAGAACGATTATTTTAAAAAGGACGCCTCATATTAATTAACATTTTTTCAAATAAAAAAACCACTAAAAAGCAATCAATTTGTATCTTCGCAAACTATAATTTTTTAACAATATTTTTATGAAAAAACATTTAACCCTCTTCTCTATTCTGCTTTTTATTTCCGTTTTTACATTCGCTCAATCCCAACTACAACCACAAAAAAAACAGCTTAGTTCTGAAGTTTATGCCAGCTGGAATAATATTTCTAATTATGAAATTTCAAATAATGGAGAATGGGTAACTTATCAAACTAAAGGAGAAAAAACTGACGGTAATTTATACCTTTATAATGTAATTACTCAAGTAACTCGCTCAATACCAAGAGGAGTAAAAGCAAATTTCTCTCCTAATTCTGACTTCTTAGTTTTTCAAATTGAACCACAATACGATACTTTAAGAAAACTAAAATTGGCAAAAACTGCTAAAGATAAACTTCCAAATGACACCCTTGGCATTTGGCTACTTGAGAAAGATAGTATCATAAAAATTGCCAATGCAGAAAAGTATAAACTTGCCGATCATAACGCTTCTTGGATAGCATATATCGACAAATCTAAAACCCCAAAAGCTAAAGCCCAAGATGAAAAGAAAGGTTGGTTTATTTTTAAAAAGAAAAAAACAGAGCCTCAAAAAAAAGAAATCAAGCAAGAAGGAGATAATATTGTACTTATACAACCGATCCTAAATAAGAATTATAAATTTGAATTTGCTGACGAATATCTATTCAATTATGAGGGAAATGTATTTGTAATTATAACCACAACTAAATTAGATAGTTCTGAAAATACAATAATTCAATATTTTGATTTAAATAAAGAAGATAGCAAAACAATTTTTGATCAAGAAGGCAGTGCATCAAAATTAGCGCTTAGCCGAAGTGGCAACGATGCAGCATTTCTCTTTGCCCAAGATACCCTTAAAAAAAATAAAACCTACGATTTATATCTATGGAATAATAATGGAGAGAAAGCTAAATTGATTGCAGATACGGCCACTCTAAAAATGGTAAATAGCTGGAGTCCAAGTATTAATTATTCTCCAAATTTCAGCAAAGATGCTAGTAAGCTCTATTTTGGTACTACTCGAAAACCCGTTCAAGATAAAAAAGATACATTACTTTCTGAGGAGAAATACCATGTTGATATTTGGAATTATCAAGATAAGCAACTTCAACCACAACAAAAGCTTCAGGTTAGAAGAGAACAGAACAGAACTTATTTGGCCATTTATGATATTCAGAACAATGAAATGCAACAACTTGCTGACACTAACCTGAGATCTGTAAGAGTAACCGAAGAAGGACAATCGCATTTTGCTTTAGGAATAGATGGCCAAAAATATGGCAAAGAGCAGACTTGGGATGGTTGGTATTCTGATTATTATGCAATAAATATTCATGATGGTTCTAGGGATTTAATGTTGGAGCATCACCAAGGAGCTATAGAAATATCGCCAAAAGGAAATTATATCATCTATTTTAAAAGCGAAGATAAAAACTGGTATTCCTATGATATCGAAGCTAGAAGACATTATAACTTAACAAAAGATATCAATGTAAAATTCTATAATGAACTCCACGATATGCCCAATGAACCTAATGCTTATGGCATTGCAGGATGGTACAAAAATGATGCATTTGTGGTAATTTATGACCGTTATGATTTATGGCGAATTGACCCAACTGGAAAATCTGGGCCGGTAAATATCACTGGGTCTTATGGCCGTGAAAATAAAATAAAATTCAGAGAAATCACTTTTAACCCAGAAGACCATCAATATTTTGATGAAGAGAATCCTCATTATTTGCACGCATTCAACGAATCGGATAAATCCTCAGGATATTTTACAATTGATTTATTAGGCAATGCTATTCCCAATCAACTTCTTGTTAGTGCACATCACTATTATTATCCAAAGAAAGCTAAGAATTCGAATGCGGTTATTTTTCGCCGTTCTTCTTTTACAGAATACCCTGATTTGTTGATTTCAGATATTCAATTTAATCATCCAACAAAAATATCTAATACTAACCCACAGCAGTCTGAATACTTATGGGGAACTGTTGAGCTTATTAATTGGAAAGCCTATGATGGTCAGAATCTTGAAGGATTATTATACAAACCAGAAGATTTTGATTCAACTCAACAATACCCCGTAATTATTTATTTTTATGAACGAAATGCTGACGAATTGCACAGGCATTATATTCCAAAACCTAGTCATTCAGTCATCAATTTTTCTGAATATGTAAGTAATGGATATATTGTTTTTGTACCAGATATTACATACAAAACTGGCCATCCTGCAAAATCAGCTTATAATGCAATCGTGAGTGGTGCAGAATTTCTCAAAAAGAATAAATGGGTTGACCCAAAACATATCGGCATACAAGGCCAAAGTTGGGGAGGTTATCAAGTTGCAATGCTGGTAACTATGACAGATATCTTTGCTTGTGCAGAAGCAGGAGCACCCGTTACCAATATGACTAGTGCCTATGGTGGAATACGTTGGGGATCAGGTATGGGAAGAGCATTCCAGTACGAGAAAACTCAAAGTAGAATCGGTGCCACTTTATGGGATAGTTTAGATTTGTATATCGAAAATTCACCTTTATTTGGGGCTCCAAAAGTAAATACTCCATTGCTTATTATGCATAATGATGGAGATGGAGCGGTTCCTTGGTACCAAGGAATTGAGTATTTTTGCGCCTTACGAAGATTAGACAAACCCGTTTGGATGTTGACCTATAATGATGATGACCACAATTTGATGAAATGGCCCAACAGGGTAGATTTAAGCATCAGAATGATGCAGTTTTTTGATTATTATCTCAAAGGTCAACCTATACCAAAATGGATGTCGGAGGGTATTCCAGCCATTAAAAAAGGTAAAATAGATGCTTATGATTTTTAGCATGAGATTAACAATAGTATTAAACAATTTATAAATAATAATGCGATTAAAATGAGTAAACAAACAACTGAAGAAATAGATAATTTAGATAAGATTAAATCAACTCAAGTACTTGAATTGATTCGTGTTGCGCATGAATTTTGTGTTTTCACCGAAAGTATAGAAAGTAAAGATACTACTGAAATATTATCCTTTTATCAAAAGGTACTTCCCCTACTCTATTTAAAAGGTTCTTTGATTCCAACAGTTACTGTTTCAGATGAAAGTTTTAATGAACGCTATGTGAACGAGGAGTTTTGGGAAACGGTTTTTATGAATTTTAAAACAAAATTCGATAAAGACGAATATTTTTGGATAGTTGATGCCAATAATGAACCCATGAAAGCTAGTATAGCAGAGCATTTTGCAGATATTTATCAAGACTTAAAAGACTTTGTAATTCTATTTCAAAATAATAGATTAGCAGCAAAAGAAAATGCTGTATTTGAAGTTAAGAAATTTTTTGCTATTCATTGGGGACCACGATTGACAGCAGTATTGCCAACTATTCATCAGCTATTATATGCCAAACAAATATTAAGTAGCGAAGAAGAAATCGATATTTAACAATTATTTGCAAAACTAAGAATAACCTTTTATGATAAAAAGGGTCAATAGAACTTACAAAACCAAATTAGAAAAATATGAACAGAATTAAACAATTGCTTAGCATTTTAATTTTTATCAGCATTAGCCAAGTGGCAATCGCTCAAAAAGATGCCTATAAAATTCATGTAAAACTAACCGACTCTCAAGATACGAGCATTTTATTAGTCACATACTACGGCAATACCAATCAAATAGTGGATACCGCTTTTTTAGAAAAAGGCCAATATATTTTTAGTGGAAAAGAGCCTTTAAAAGGTGGAATTTTCTTGGTTGTTTTTCAAAACAAGCAATACTTTGAAATGATTATTGATCAAGAGCAATTCTTTTCATTAGAAGCTAATCCGGCTGACCCAATTAATACCATGATTATTAAAGGAAGTCCTTCGAATACTGACTTTTACAGCTACTTAAAAAGCATTAATGAATATGGAAAAAAAGACCAAGAACTCAATAAACAATATAAAGAAGCAGCAGGAAATGACGCCAAGCAGGCAGAACTAAAAGCTGAAATAATGAAAGTTAATAACCAGGTGAAAGATATTAAGATTGATTTTATCAAAACACATGAGGGTGGTCTATTTTCAAAAATTTTATTAGCCTCAAGAGAGCCTGAAGTTCCTACAGTACTTCCTTTGAAAGCAGACGGCACTCCAGATTCCTCTTATATTTACAGCTATTATAAGGAGCATTATTTTGATGGATTTGATTTTGCTGATGAGCGATTATTACGTACACCTATTTATGCTAGCAAAATCAAGCGTTATTTCAAACAAATACTTGTGCAACGCCCTGACACTTTGATAAAGGAATCATTTGCCATCATCGAAAAAGCAAAATCAAATAAAGAAACTTACAAATATTGCATCTGGTATTTTACTTATGAAACAGAAACCAGCCAAATAATGGGAATGGATGAAGTATTTGTTGCTCTTGGTAAAAAGTATTATATCAGTGGCGAGGCTTATTGGGTAAACGAAACGGTACTCTCGAGAATGATAAAAAGAATTAATACTTTAGATCGTATTTTGATTGGCAATACTGCGCCAAATTTAGTAATGCAAGACACACTAATGCAATTACAAAGCCTTCAAGATGTGAAAGCTAAATACACTGTTGTTATTTTCTGGGATCCTGACTGTGGCCATTGCAAAACTGAGGTTAAAGCATTGGAAGCATGGTATGTTAATAACGCAGAAAAATATGGCGTTAAAGTATTCTCAGTTTGTACTGATACCAATTTGGTAAAATGGACAAATAAAATTAAGGAATATAAAATTGAGGATTGGGTTAATGTTGATGGGCCAAGGAGTTTGACTGAAAACTATCATGACCTTTATGATATTATTTCAACCCCTACCATCTATTTATTGGATGAAAACAAGAAGATTCTTGCTAAAAGATTAAATTCTTCTCAGAACATAGATTATATCGTTCGTAATTTTGAAGCTAAGTTGAAAGAAGAGTAAAACTGATTTTTCAAAAAGAATAAAAACTATAGAACGGATTCTCAAAGAGAATAGAAAAAAGGGATTGAATTTCATTAGCTTTAGCGAGTGATTTTTAATCCTTTTTTATTTGTCCATGTCATATATTTTCGCCTCGCAAAATCTCAGAACAGATTATACAATACTTAAATCAGAATGTCGAATAATCCAATTATTAATTAATATTACTCCAAAATCTTTTCATAATCAACATCTAATGGTATGTTTTTATGAAAATCATATAAGGTGTTTTTCCTCAAAGTATAATATGCTTGCCAAAAAGTTTGAACCGAAAGTAAGTAATTTAAACGAGCCTGATCGTTAGCCCCTTGAGCAATATTCAAATCAGTTACGGTGATTTTTCCTAAATAATAGCGATTCTTAGTAATTTCATAACTTCTTTGCGCCACCGTATCACTCTTTGCTGCAATATATAATTGGTTTTGCTGCATATTAAATTCAGCAACTTGCAAATAAATTCTTTGCTTGAAATCGAGCCGATCTTGTTCCACATTACTCTTTACAATTTCTAAATTACTCTCCGCCATTTTCACTTGTCCTTTTTTCAAACCCCAATCATAAATAGGAATTTCCAAACCTAATCGCACATTTTGCTGATTATAAGGATCTTGATATGCAAGATTTAACTGTGCCGCATTTTGAGTAAGACCAAAAACAGCATATAGATTCGCATTAAAGCCATTCTCTTTTTTAGCCTGATCGAGACTTGAATTTGCTTGAAGCATTTCTCGCTCAAATCTGAGCATTTCTGAATTATTCTGTATTGCATAATCCAGAGCTCTTTCTTTGTCAACAATAATGAAATTCAATGGCTTAGGATCTGACAAATTAATTTCTACGTTGGGATCAAGACGTAAAAAAGATTTGAATTTAAAACTAGCGTTATCATAAGCCAAATTCGCCAATTCCAAAGACGATTTCGATTGTAATAAATTAAGTTCAAGCTGCAATAAATCATTTTCTTCAATCTTCCCAAGCGTAAATCTGCCCTGAGCCATTTTATATAATGTATCGTAATTGTTCACATTGATTTGTCTAATTTGAACTTCCAATTGTGCTTTTAACAGCGCAAAATAGTAATTCACAGCAATGATACTCACCTGCTCCACTGCTTCAATATATCTCCTTTTAGCTTCCTGATAGCGCAAGGGCTCAATTTGTTTACTCCATTTATAAGGGTTATAATTGAAAATAGGTTGTGCAATTCCCACATTAATCGGTGTTGACAAAAAGTTATGGGTTGTTAGGCTATCATAATAATTGTCAATACGTTGAAGACCTGTACTTAGAAACACATTTCCACCCGTAAGCCCCACAGTTTTTCTTACTTCAAGATTTCCAGCATAGGAAACATAGCTTTGACCAATATAGGATTCTGTTCCATTAGGATTCGTGTATTTGGTAAATGATCGGTTTAAATTTGGTATTTCGCCTGAAAAATTAATTTGTGGAAGAAGTCCGCGTTTAAAAGTCCGATAAGCCCAATAATTACTAATTAATTCAAATTTGGCAACTTGAGCTTCCGGCGAATTTTGCTGAGCCATTTCAATTACTTCTTCTAGTGTAAGTATTTTTTGAGCAATAAGTGCCCCATGAGAACCAAATACAATAATCAGAAGAGTAATGCATATTTTTATTTTTTTCATCTTTGAAAGAATTATTTAATTTCCATTATTCATACCTAAGGGCATCTACAATATCATTATCGGCAGCTTTTTTGGCAGGCATATAGCCAAAAACAATTCCTACGCCAGCCGATACAACAAATGAAAGCACTACAGAAAACATGGACACAATTGTTGGAATATCAGTAACTTTACTGATAACAAAAGCCAGGACAATTCCTAGCACAATTCCAATTAGTCCACCAATTAAAGAAATGATAGCTGCCTCGGCCAAAAACTGAAAAACCACATCCTTAGCTCTTGCACCAATTGAGCGACGAATTCCAATTTCTTTAGTTCTTTCCATCACCGATGCCAACATAATATTCATGATACCAATACCTCCTACAATGAGTGAAATGCTAGCAATTGCGCCCAAAACAATATTAAAAATACTTCTAGTTTTCTGTTCTTGCTTAAGTAATAATTCTGGAATACTAATGGTATAATCCTCTGCCATAGCATGTTTACGAGCAAGCATTCTTTGAATAAGTTCAGAAGTAGAGCGTAAATATCTCGACTCGGTTACTTGCACCACAATAGTTTCAATTTGATTGCGATTGGGATCCATGGGCTCGTCAGAATAATTATTCAATCTACGTCGAGTAATCACTGACTTATCATTATATCGTTTTAAATAGGATTGAATGGGAATAAAAACACTTTGGTCAAAATCGTCGATACCAGCTTCTGCACCTATACCCGACACTTGACCTCTTAAGTTTAAAACTCCAATCACTTTATACCAATTATCACCACATTTAATTTGCTGACCTATTGCGCTTTCTGTGGGAAATAATCTACTTTTAACATAGTGTCCAATAATACAAACTTGAGAAGCATTGATGTAATTTTTTTGATTTAACAAAACTCCATCTTCAAGTTTCAATTGAAATACTTCAAAATAATCAGCATTTACACCGAGTAAATTACCTTTAAAATAATGGTCAGTATAAATAAAAGTGCTTTCATTTTTAGTCTCAACACTAACATATTTCACACTAGGAATAATATTCCGGATAGAATTTGCTTCATTAATATTTAGACCCGGTGAAAGATTCTCTTTTGATTTGGCATCTTTTTCTTGCTGGGTTTCTTCTGTATTTTCAGAATTCAGTTTAATTTCAATCTTATTAGCCTTGATAATGATGTTATTCACACCGATCATTTTCATTTGATCAAGCACTTCTTTTTTAGCACCATTTCCTATTGCCAACATTGAAATAACCGCTGCCACACCAAATATAATCCCTAAGGCCGTCAACATAGTACGCACCTTATTGGCAATAACTGCATTGAATGCAATCTCGAGATTCAGCAGATAGTGATTCAAATTTTGCTTATCAAATAGAGACATTATGCTTATTTTAATAATTTAAGACTCCATTTATCAGCATCGGGAGGAGGAATTAAATATACTTCTTCGTTTGCCTCAAGTCCTTCAAGTATGATGATTTCATCCATATTACTTTTTCCAGCTTTTACTTGATGTTTTTTGCCTTTAAAATACACAAACGAAATACTATCCTCCGTATTGAGGCATTCAATTGGAATGAAAATAACGGAGTCAATTGTTTCCACAATAATATTATTTTTGGTAGTCATGGATGGTCTAATATCGTCATCAACGCCAAACACCTCGATAATTACTTCAAAAACGTGTGCACTCGTATTCTCCATTTCTTCACCAATATTGGCAACGCTTGTAACTTTCCCGCGAAGTTTCTTTTCTGGAAATGCATCAACGCCAATTTCAACCTCTTGATCTTCTTTTATTTTACTAATATCTATCTCGTTAACATAGGTTTTAACAATCATTTGCGAAAGGTCAGGAAGTTGTGCTACAACAGGATTCCAAATATTGATTTGAGAGCCAGATTTGATTTTAGTCCCGCCCCAGGTTTTGGCATAAATTAGCATTCCAGACTGTGGTGCTTTTATGGTAAAACCTTCCATTACTTTGAGAAAAATATCCTTTTTGCTTTGCTCCTTCTGGAAATCAATCATCGCAGAGCGAACAATATTTTCCTCTTTTTTCTTCATCAACTCATAATTATTGAGCGCTTGTTTGTATTGTCTTTTTGCTTTTAAAATAGAAACACGAAGTTTTTCAATAGTTACGGGCGATTCATAAGCTGAATTTTCATGTTCAACTTCTAACTCTTCAATGGCATATTGAGCATTAATTAAATTATCGCGAGCAGCCCTGAGCGTAAGTGCCGAATCCAGTTTTGACTGATTTATGGTGGCAGTCAATTTTTCTAAATTAGCATCAACCTCTTTCATTTTATTCAAAATTGGCGATTGATCAATGGTAGCAATATAATCGCCAGAATCAACTAAACTGCCCTCGTCGATGATGTTATTGAGTTTCAAATCCTCATATATGCCAATACCTCTGAGTCCAGACGGCCCTTGAATATTTGTCGAATTCTTAGATTCTAGCTCACCACTTGTACTTACACTTATGGTAAATTTTCCGGATTTTGAATTAATTTTTATACCATCATCTTTTTCGGTAGAATTAAAAAACCAAAGAAGAAGAATTCCTACCAAGCCTATGGCAACAAAAATAATTATTGTACTTTTCTTCATTATATTTTTTTTAACGGATTAGGTATTCTTTTTGAAACGAATAAAATAATAAATGGTATTTTAAACGCAATAGATCATAACATTATTTGATGATTAATATAAACATTCCAAAAAATTATCGTTTTATTAAAGGATTTACAAATAGTGAAATATCTTCAACTTCAACCGATTTATCACATAAAATGACCAGTCTTTCTACCACATTGCGCAACTCTCTGATATTACCTGACCAAGGGAGTTCAGTGAGCGCTTTGAGGGCAGCATCGCTATATTTTAGTGGAGCTCTACCATTAGCTGCGGCAATATTCTCCATAAAATATTTGGCCAAAACAGGGATATCTTCTTTACGATTTCGTAAAGCAGTAACCTCAATTGGGATAACGCTTAAGCGATGATATAAATCCTCTCTAAAATTTCCATTTTGAATTTCCTCTGCCAAATTTTTATTGGTAGCAGCAATAATTCTTACATCCACATTAATCTCCTTTTCACCACCAACTCGTGTAATTTTATTTTCTTGCAAAGCACGAAGCACTTTGGCCTGGGCCGACAAACTCATATCTCCAATTTCATCCAAAAACAAAGTACCGCCATGAGCCAATTCAAAATCACCTTTACGCTGTTTGTGAGCCGATGTAAAAGATCCCTTTTCATGTCCAAAAAGCTCACTTTCAATTAATTCAGCTGGAATTGCGGCGCAATTAACTTCAATAAAAGGAGCATGTGCCCGTTGACTTTTTTCATGTAACCAGTGAGCAACAAGCTCTTTACCCGTTCCGTTTTCTCCAAAAATAAGCACACGAGCTGTGGTAGGTGCAACTTTTTCGATAACATCTTTTATTTGCTGAATAGCAGGACTATTTCCCACCATTTCATATTTTTGACTCACCATTTTTTTGAGCACCTTAGTCTCGTTCAATAAAATGGATTTATCCATCGCATTGCGAATGGTAATCAGCAATCTGTTTAAATCTGGTGGTTTAGAAATGAAATCGTATGCGCCCAATTTTATGGCCTCTACAGCCGTGTCAATATTGCCATGACCCGAAATCATGATAAAAGGAATATCACAAAATGTTTTAGCTTCCTCCAAAACTTCTATCCCATCCATTTCTGGCATTTTGATATCACATAAAACCAAATCATAATGATTTTGATGTAATAATTCTAATCCAATAATGCCATTTTCAGCCTCATCAACAGTATATTTTTCATAACCCAAAATCTCCTTAAGTGTCCGTCTAATAGGAGCTTCATCGTCAATTATTAATATTTTAGCCATGTATTTATTTAGTAAATTAATTTCGCGCTAATTTACGGATTAAAATCAAAGGAAATCAAAACATTTTGGATGCTTTTCAAGCCTTAAGATCAAGAATATTTGATGTAAAATACGAAGCTCTCGCTGCAATCCTTTTGCATGTTTAATTTAAAATCCTTCGGTTTATAAACTAAGCTGTAAAGATATTTAAATAACAGTTTTGTTGACTCTAATAATTTATTTCTATCTGAATTTTATATTATTTTACTGATGGAACTCGAAAGTTTTGATTTTGTTGTACTTGCGGTTCTGCACCAGCAGGGTTTTTAATAAAAAAATTCAAAGTAAAAAAGCTACAACTTAATAAACTCATTAAATTTCTCTATTAAGTTATTAGGCTCGTATATTATTACTTCTGAACTATCTGCTCCGATAGTTACAAGCGGTGTAATAGAATATTCATATTCTTTAAAATATTTAGTAAAACTAAAGTCTTCATCAAGGTAAATGAAGTCAAAAGATTTAATTTCATAATTTCTCATTATTTGCTCAGAAAATTTTAAATTACTTCCATAAAAAATTATCCTAATCTTCTGTTTTTCTGTAGGTAGTGAATTTGTTTTAAATTGTTTCATGATATAATCTAAACAGTCTGAACAATTAATATCAGTATTAATAAGTATAAATTTCTTTTCACCATCTTGCTTAAATGAATTAATATATAATAATAGCCGCTCTTTGTAATTAGGTGCATTATTCTCTTTAGTTGAAGAAATTTGATAAGAAGTTGTATTCTCTTTTATTGTTAAACTTGCTTCTATTTCTGAAAATAAAACCTTACTAGCTTTTTTAATATCTACTTCATAAGATATGTAATGCTCATTTTTATTGGAAACAATAAGCTTACCTTTGGCGTTCATATTTAATTCAGTCCAAACGGAATCACTATATACATATCCTAATAGTAAAAATGAAGAGTCAAATACTTGAGTTATGTAAAAATCTTCATGATTTTTATATTTCTTAATCTTAATCTTTCTTATGTAAAGATCTTTTGAATCAACAAATAAAGGAGCATAGAATCTAGCGATAAATCCTTCTCTTGCAGAAATCGTAGTGTCATTATTAAAATAGAAATTAGGAAAATCAGTTTTAATTTTAGTTTCGTCAGTCAAAACGTTATATTGATAAATAGTAGATGAATACTCAAATACATATAGAATAATACTATCATTTAAAAGTTGGAAATCAATCGTACCACAACTCAAATCACTTGAGAAAGTTTTACCAATATCTTCACTTGGTGTTTTAATATCAAGCATCCTATATTTATGTTTATGTAAATCATATTCACATAATAATCTAATATTCAACTCAGTTAATGATGTATTGCTAATTGATGGTTGATAAATGGAAAACGGTAAATACATTTTACCGTTCATTATTCGAGTATTCTTTACAAAATCTCGTTTTAAGTATATCATAGGGTCTAATATTCCATGATAAATATAGTCTAAAGAATCCAAGGAGTATTTATCAATAAGTTTTCCTTTTGAATTAATGAGAATAAAATCATAAATATAAAAACTATCGGTACTATTTTGGGCGATGAATTCCCTGTCAAAAAATACAAATAATGAGTCATAATTATGAAAATAAATGGAAGAAATAGGTATTTCTTTTTTTAAAGGCAATGCAATTTTTAAAATGGTTTTTCCATCAAATACTATAATTGTATCAAAACTATTGTTTAAGAAAGCAGTAATTTCTAGCCCTTTAAATGTGCTAAATGCAAAGTGTTTTGCATCAAAAGAATGGGCTGTTTCGTTTAGTAACTTACCTTGCAAAAATATTGAAGAATCAATAACTGAAGTCTTGTAAATTGAAATAATATCTACTTGCTCTTCTTTTTCACCTTGGTAACAAGCTGAAAATAAAAGAATAATGAATACGATGATTAGAGAAATTTGAACTCGTGTTTGCATAACATTTTATTAATCTAATTAATTTTACTTAATGAAAAAGGGTCTTGATAATTAAATACCAAGACCCGAAATAAATTAATCCTCTAAATATAAACCAACATAAGTAACACCACTCATGCCGACTGTATAAAGCCTGCCACATTTTGTCCCTGCTGTTGGACAAGATATATATGTGGTATTTCCTTCTTTAACTACTTCGCCTTCCCACTTTGCGTCTTCTTTATTAGGTTTTTCAGGTAGCGGTTCATCAACAAGTCTAGGGTCAATCCATCCAACCCATCCTTCTTCATAAAATAGCTCACCAGGAGCATACATGGTAACAGCAGCTGGACATGAGCTATTCAAATTTACACTTTTCATCTTTGAGTTAACATCTACATTTGTTGAATAGCTGAAGCTAAAAACAAAAAAAGCACCTATAAATAAGTATGAAATTATTCTGATTGCTTTTAAATTTTTCATAGTAATAAAATATTTCTCCCCACCACTACGCAGTTTCAAATGGGAATTTATCCTTCGGTAAATCTATTATAAGGCCAATTCACTTTGCCTTAATATCCTTTTTTTACACAGATGATATATATTGCTGTGAAAGCATCTTTGTTATGCTATATTTTTTAGTACTTTTGCTGCGGCCTTTGGGTTTTGGTTTATAAAATAATTAGCGTTGTTTGTTTCCCTTTTCTCAAGGGCTTTTTTGTGCAAATAAAAACCTAAACTTGCAAAAGTGTTAGATTTACTTTCTAAAACTATAAATGATTTTGAATAATTATTAGTCATTAGTTTTTTTTTAGGAGCTTGCAAAACTCTTTTTGCATTGCAAAGAAAAAAAAAAAAACGATGCTTTGACATTTATTTTCACTTTATTTTAAAATAAATCTGAAATTAAATTAAAAAAAGCAATCTAAACATTTATAAAAAGGTCATTTAACCTAATGAAACTAAAACAAATAAGAATTCAAATACTATAAATTTATAAAAGTTGGGACAAATTGATTTGATTTTGTCGTAAAATAATAAAAAAATGATTTAAATATTTACATTAAATAATTAGCAAAGAAGTACTTAGATGCAAAAAATAAATAATAAGTAGAATATTTTGCTAATAAATAAAATAGTAGGATATTTGCAGCCCGTAAAAAACGGATATTTACAATAATAATTAAACAATTAAATTATGCCTGCAAAAATTAGATTACAGCGTTTTGGTAAAAAAGGTCAGCCTTTTTATCATATCGTAATTGCGGATGGTCGTGCACCTCGAGATGGAAAGTATATTGAGAAGATAGGCACGTATAATCCAATGACAAAACCAGCTACTATTGAAGTCGACATCGACGGAGCAGTATCCTGGATAAATAAAGGAGCACAACCTACTGATACAGTTCGTGCTATTCTTTCTTACAAAGGTGTTTTATACAAAAAACACTTACAAGGTGGAGTTGCCAAAGGCGCTTTTACTGCTGAAGAAGCTGAAGTAAAATTTGCGGCTTGGGTTGCTGAAAAAGCTGCCAAGATCACAAACGCTTCGAAGAGTATTGAAACAGAAATGGCAAAAGATAAAGCAGATCGTAACGAAGCTGAGGCTAAAGTAAACGAAGCTCGTTCTGAAGCTATTGCTAAGCGTAAATCTGACGCAATTGAAGCTAAAGTAAAAGCTGAACAAGCTAAAGAAGTTCCTGTTGAAGTGGCTGAAGAAGCTCCAGCAGCAGAAGAAACTACTGAAACTACAGAAACAGCTGAATAAGCTATATATTCTAATAATATCTAAAGGTTGTTCATTTTTGAGCAACCTTTTTTTTTGATAATCTCCTTAATAATTACATTGATAAATGCATCTTATATTTGATTAAAAATTCTTATTTTTGCCCACTTATTTGATTTTTCAATATTTTTTTTGATTTATTTATTTTACACATTGATATATTATGATTAAAAAGCTATCAATAGTTATTCCTGTCTATAACGAAGAAAAAAGTGTTCACGAAATACTTGATTTAGTTCGTGATGTAAAACTACTCAACGATATTAAAAAGGAAATCATCATTGTCAATGATGCTAGTACTGACAAAACACAAAGCGTACTGGAAGCCTATGTTGCAGCGCATCCTGATGCTGATTTGCAATTATTTGCTCATCCTATAAATAAAGGAAAAGGTGCAGCATTGCATACTGGTATTAGCAAAGCTACAGGCGATTATTTAATTATTCAAGATGCTGATTTAGAATATGATCCAGAGGAATATAATATCCTACTCAAACCAGTTTTAAAAGGCGTAGCTGACGTGGTTTACGGCTCTCGATTTGCCGGTGGTACTCCTCATCGTATCTTGTTTTTCTGGCATTCTATTGGAAATAAGTTTTTAACTACCATTTCGAATGTTTTTACAAATCTGAACCTAACCGATATGGAGACTTGTTATAAGTTATTCCGTACAGATATCATTCAAGGCGTAAAGCTTAAAGAGAATAGATTTGGATTTGAGCCAGAGGTAACTGCCAAAATATCTAGAATAAAGAATCTAAGAATTTACGAGGTAGGCATCAGCTATTATGGCAGAACCTTTGACGAAGGAAAGAAGATTGGCTGGAAAGATGGATTTAGAGCTATCTATTGCATCCTCAAATATAATATTTGGAGCAAATAAAATGGATAAAGAGTTTAAAGTAAAAACCATTGATCAAGAAGGCCTTGAAACTTTAGAAGTAGTTGCCGATGCTGACAAATTTAACGCTTGGATGTATCATACGATTTTACCGTTTAGCAAAGGTAATATCCTAGAAATAGGAAGTGGTATTGGTAATATTTCAAATTATTTTTTGCAAAACAATTTTGATATTAGCCTGAGTGATTTGCGAGATAATTATTGCCAAATATTGAAAGATAACTATGGCAGTTATCCTAATCTGAAGCAAGTGGTCAAAATGGATATTATTGATCCAAATTTTGACGAAAACCATAAAAGCCTCCTAGGAACTTTTGATACTGTTTATGCATTGAATATTGTGGAACATGTAAAAGATGACCAACTCGCTATCGAAAATTGTAAAAAATTACTCACAAAAGGGGGCCATTTAATTATACTTGTTCCTGCTTATCAAGCGCTCTATAATAGTTTTGATACTGAGCTGGAGCATTACCGCAGATATACACAAAAATCACTAGATCAGTTATTTGACATCAACGATATTACCATCATACATCGTCAATATTATAATTTTGTGGGTATTTTTGGTTGGTGGTTTAGCGGAAATCTCTTAAAAAAGAAAACCATTCCTGGTGGACAAATGAAACTTTATAATACATTGGTTCCTATCATAAAACTAATGGACAAAATCGTTTTGCATAAAGCTGGCCTTAGCGTTATTACGGTAGGTCGAAAATAAAAAAATACTAATTATGGAAAAAGAAGCCTTATTTGGAAAAAATTTGGAAGAATTAAAAGCAGTGGTTATTGCTTTAGGTCTTCCTAAATTTACTGCAAATCAAATTGCTGACTGGTTATACAAAAAGGACATCAATGAAATTGATGAAATGAGTAACCTGTCCAAAAAGGCAAGAGAGCTTTTGAAAGAGAAATATATTTTTGGTACCATTGCTCCTGTTGACATGCAAGAGTCGAATGACGGCACCAAAAAATATCTTTATAATGCTCCTGAAGGTAAGTTTATTGAAGCAGCCTATATTCCTGATGAGAATAGAAATACACTTTGCGTTTCTTCACAAATTGGATGCAAAATGGGTTGTGAATTTTGTATGACTGGCCGTCAGAAATTCCAAGGTAATTTATCTGCTGGCACAATAGTCAATCAATTGAGATCGCTTCCTGAATGGCATAGCGTAAGCAATATTGTATATATGGGCATGGGCGAGCCAATGGACAATCTGAAAGAGGTGTTGAAGAGCTTGGAAATCATCACTTCGGATTGGGGAATGGCGATGAGTCCTCGTAGAATTAATGTTTCTACAATTGGGGTAATTCCGTCATTAAAGGAATTTATTGAAACTTCGGAAGCACATTTGGCCATCAGCCTGCACTCGCCATTTGATGAGGAAAGAAAAAGTATTATGCCTGTTCAAAAGGCTTATCCAATCAAAGAAGTTATTGCCGAATTGAAGAAACATGATTGGTCAGGACAACGCCGATTATCCTTTGAGTATATTGTTTTTGATGGTTTGAATCATTCTGAGAAACATGTAAAAGAGTTGGCTAGAATCCTCACAGGGCTTAAATATCGCATCAATTTAATAAGATTCCATCAAATTCCAGATAGTCCGTTAAAATCGAGCAATGATGATAATTTGGTTAATTTCCAAAATCAGTTGAAAGCTAAAGGAATTTTGACAACGATACGGGCTTCTCGAGGACAGGATATTGATGCCGCTTGTGGTTTGTTGAGCACTAAGAAACTTTTAACTGAGAATAAGTAATATATATCTAGTTTCACGCAAAGCTCGCGAAGAAAATCGCAAAGACCGCAAAGAATAGTTATAATAACTCTTTGCGGTCTTTTTGTATAAAATACGTTGGCCTATACGTGAAACATATTGACCTCAGAAAAAACCAAATTATCTCCTATAATATTCCGATAAATCGATAGGTGCGACGCGCATGTCTTCATAAGTATCGTAGCCATAATCTCTGGTTTTTTTATCATTATACCAATCGATCCAATACCATTTTCCGTCCAACTGACCTGCAAAATACCAGCGTTCTTTTGAGTCATAAACTTTGCGGTATTTTTCATAAATACAATTTGCTTTTTTAGACTCTGTCTCCTCATTATCTGCCCATTGCCAAAGAAAGTAACCCGATTTACCTTGGTTAAAAACAATTGTAAAAGGATTATTCCAACCAAAAAAATAAAGACTATCATAATCAGGAGGAATAATAATTCTCAATGGCCCTTCCATGGATTGATACATCCCCCACTTCTGACTTGCTTCAATTCGAGCTTTAAAAACTCCATCACCATTAATGCCATCTTGTACCAAAGTATCTGCTTGAAGTGCCTCAAGTAATTTTTTTTGTTTTGTAGAATATCCAGTAGTTATTATTTCTATCGTAGGATTTTCAAATTGAAAATATCGATGTTTTCCATCCAAATACACATCATAATAGTTACCGTAATATTGGCCTTCAATATCATAGAGCTCCATCATTTGCAGTTTTAAACTGTCGTAAATAGGCTCTAAAACTATTTTTTTATGGTAAATTTCAAAGTAACCAGTTTTGTTGTCTTTCTCCAAAAATAGATTTCCTTCATTGCTATTATCGTAATATATTTGGGAGTAAGTAAGAGGTAAAATAATCTTGTTATTGCCATCCACGGCACCAACTTTCCCTTTCCTCCAGACCAAATACATATGTTCATACATCAAGTCCAATTTAATGGAATCGTATTCAATGGGTAAAATTAATTCGTCAAGATTTCCTAAGCCAACCTTATTTTTCTTCTTTAGAAAAAACAAGCCTGAATATTCCTCATAAGTAGCTGAGGTAATTTTGAAGTTCTTTTTAAGCTCAGTTAAGGTTTCTGAATCTACTTCTTGGGAAAAAGCAAAACAACTTATAAAGCTAATCAGTGTTATTAAAACGAGGATAATATAATTTCTATTTCTCATAATCTCATTCTATTTATCAATATAAAACGTATTCTTTATTATTCAATTCACTAATAATCTTGCCTTTGCGTAATCCATTGGCGAATACAAGAAAATATCAAGCTTTAAATTGCCCTCTCAGGGCGATGGTTAAACTTTAAACCTATTATCGCTCAAGGCGTTGCCATTGAGTTGAAATAAGCTGCCACTTTGTGGCGAAACTTATTCACAAATTAAATAAACTACCTCGAGGCAGAGCCATCGAGGTATTAATGCGGAATATTTATTTTTATAAAAAACCTGCCGTTTTTCAAACTTTTCCGCTTTTCACCCCGAGGTAGAACCTCGAGAAATTCTTTCGATTAAATTAGACCATCAGTATTTTGATATCGGACTGAAAGTCCTAACCAATTTAGCCTGTAGCAACTTATACCCAAATTACTAAATTGGTTCATCAGGCTGAAAGCCTAAATTAATTTAGCCTGAGGCAAGGCCTCAGGAAATAATATCAATCCCAGATTTATGCGCCCTGAAAGGGCAAATTATACTCATTTAAGATCAAGAACGCACCTAAAAAAGCATATAAAATACAAGCCAAAATTACATCACATATTGAATTCCCCAAAGATTATCAACAGTAAGTAAGATGATAATTACTAATACAAACACATTTATTTTCATAAAGTATTTCATGGGTTTGAAAATGATATGTTGGTCGAATTTCAATAATTTAAGAAAGGAGAAAATCAACCAAGTAGAAATGATGGCGATTCCAATGGCCGTAATTTGGGATTGAACCACTTTAAAAGCTGGTAACATTAATGCTGAAATAGCGGTAGAAGCTGTCCAAACAAATGTGACCCAACGGATATGCTGCTCGGAGTAAAATCTTTGCAAAGAAGGAAAACCAGCAGCTTCATATTGTTCGCCATACTTGATCATCAACAACCAAAAATGGGGTACTTGCCAGATAAAGAAGAAAAAAGCCATAACGATTGCTCGCATATCCATCAAATCGCCACCACCAGCAACCCAACCCACCAAAGGAGGCAATGAGCCAATTACGGAGCCAGGAATAACAGCAAAAGGAGTTTTTCTTTTTAAAGGAGTATAAAATGCATTATACCAAAGCAAAGCCAAAAGGCCCAGCCACATAGCATCGAAACCACTTGATAAATAAAGCATTGCAGAGCCGCCAACTATCATACTTACACTTAATAATAGTGCATTAAAAGGAGAAATTTGACCAGAAGGAATTGGACGATGTTTTGTCCTTTCCATTTGAGCATCTAAAGCAAATTCTTGATATTGATTAAGAATTGCCGATCCCATAGCTAAAATAAACAAGCCCAGGACTGGCCAAAACATTCCACTATTCAAATCATTGGCAGCCAAAGCATAACCAACAATTGTAGTTAACATCACTGCAAAGGTTATTTTGATCTTTGTCAGTTCCATAAATAGTTTTAGTGTTTTCATCGCATGGTCAATTTTTGTTTTTAGTTTTAACAGTAACGTCAATCCCGATTTCCGGGATAGACGTTTACTCTATTGTTATTAATTTAATT
>ERZ889078.521-NODE-521-length-34793-cov-15.122460_pt1 | contig 34793 bp, 34 predicted proteins | sample MGYA00521266_ERZ889078 | MGnify/ENA primary metagenome ERZ889078 (study PRJEB32303, sample SAMEA104408618) | aquatic metagenome | biome: Brackish water; feature: Pelagic; material: water | place: Baltic Sea | collected 2014-06-16T06:34:00 | depth 76,534 m ...
TCATTCTTAGAATTGAGGATACCGACCAAAATCGATATATCGAGGCTGCCGAAGATTATATTCTTGATGCTCTTGAGTGGTGCGGAATGAAGATAGATGAAGGCCCCAAAACAGGTGGGCCGTACGGCCCATATCGGCAGTCTGAACGCAAAGAAAGTTATCGAGAGTTTGCAGACCAGCTTATTAAAAGCGGGCATGCTTACTATGCGTTTGATACTTCTGAAGAATTGACCGAAATGCGAGAAAGGTTGACCGCAGCAAAGGTTGCGGCACCGCAGTACAACGCGGTTACACGTGAAACAATGAAAAATTCGTTGACCCTTTCTGAGGATGAGGTCAAAAAGCGAATTGATGAAGGAGAACCGTACGTAATTAGGATTAAGATTCCTAGGAAAGAAGAAGTACGGTTTCATGATGCAATTCGAGGGTGGGTTGTCGTTCATACGTCTCAAATGGACGATAAGGTTCTTTTCAAGTCAGACGGAATGCCTACTTATCATTTGGCAAATATTGTTGATGACTACAAGATGAAAATCACCCACGTAATCCGTGGAGAGGAGTGGTTGCCATCAGCACCTCTTCATGTACTACTTTACAGATACTTAGGCTGGGAAGATGTAATGCCAATTTTGGCGCACTTACCCCTAATTCTAAAGCCAGACGGAAACGGAAAACTGAGCAAAAGAGATGGAGACCGATTGGGATTTCCTGTGTTTCCTTTGAATTGGATGGACCCAAAGTCAGGAGAACAATCACATGGTTATAAAGAACGTGGCTATTTTCCAGAAGCATTCGTGAACATGTTAGCAATGTTGGGCTGGAATCCAGGAACGCCACAAGAAATATTCACTTTTGATGAATTGGTACAAGCATTTTCACTAGAACGTGTTGGGAAGTCAGGCTCCAAGTTTGACCCTGAAAAGGCGAAATGGTACAACCAGCAATATCTTAGAACAAGAGATGATGCTGAATTAGCAGAGATTTTTTCCAAATCCCTTGTAGAGAAAGAAATCAATGTAGACTTCGAGTACATTAAAGCTGTTTGTTCACTTATCAAAGAGAAAACGCAATTCACAAACGAATTTTGGGATTTTGGGAATTACTTCTTCCAAAAACCATCCTCATACGATGAAAAAGTGGTGAGCAAGCGTTGGAATGAGAGTGCTGAAAGGTTTTTCCCTGTTTTAGCAAATGCTTTGGAAAGCTTGAATAACTGGAAAGCTGACGAACTTGAAGGAACTTTTAAATCGACCGCAGAAGACTTAGAGATTAATCCAGGCCAAGTAATGCAATTGTTTAGGGTATTGCTTAGCGGGCAAGCCGGAGGTCCTGTCTTATTTGAAATGACTGAGTTACTCGGAAAAGAGGAAGTAATTTCTCGTTTACGAGAAGGAGTAGAAAAACTAAAGTAATGCAAGAGCTTTTTATTGAAGATATAAGTCTACACGCATACCATGGTTGCCTAGAAGAAGAAGGGAGAATTGGGGGGAAGTACAGGATTGACATCAAGGCGGTTGCAGATTTTAATGATTGTGCAGACTCTGATGACCTTACAAAAACGGTTGATTATGTGGTCGTTTATAATTTAGTAAAAGCTGAAATGGCAGTAAGATCTAAGCTCATCGAAACAGTTGCTAAAAGAATTGCACTAAAACTTCAAGAACAATATGCGTGGGTAAACAGTTGGGAGGTAAGCCTCACCAAGTTTAATCCACCTGTTGGCGGAAGCCTTGGACAAAGCCGCGTTGTTTGGAAGGTAAATTGAAAGTGCTCTCATAAGGCACGGATTATTACTTTTGCACCATGGTCGAGTGGCCGAGCGGTTAGGCAGTGGTCTGCAAAACCATCTACAGCGGTTCAAATCCGCTCTCGACCTCATAAAACCCCACCCGTTAAGGGTGGGGTTTTGTATTTTTGATAGGAGTTATCTAATTAAATTCATCATGAAACACATCGTTATTGTAATCGGATTAACGCTTTTTGTTCAAGCGTCCTACGCTCAGTATGGTGATTATTCTGTGCGGGTAGAAGTGGAAGGAAATGGCTTCGCACATTTTACCGAGGTTTATTTTGAAGATGATGGATGGAACCCACCTACAACGATTCCTACATATGGTTGGGATGGCTGTTGTGATGCGTTACTTAACATGGGTAATCCTTGGCAGCCACATATTTTCACTCAAGTTGTTGCTCCACCAGCCCCAACAAATAATCACCGAATTTCAATTAACGGATTGCCACATGTGTTTGAGCATACCGAAGTTCCATTAGGGTTCTTACCTGGAGAATTGGCCCAATATACCTTCACATTTGAAGAACTTTATACTCTGCCAATAGGTATGTCGGTAGAGTTGGAGGACCACACCCAAAATGTAATTCAAGACCTTCTTGTAGATTCTGTCTATACGACTTGGGGTGCAGTTTCTGATGACGAGGAGCGATTTACCTTGCATTTTTATCCGGAAAACGTAACCTCAACCTTTAGTCAAGACTCAAGAACTCGAACGCTAACATCTTGGTCAAACGAAGAAATGTTGGTAATAAGCGGAATTGAAACCCTTGGGCTGAAAATGGCAAAACTCACCGACATGTTTGGAAGAGTAGTATGGGAAGGAGCAGTTCCTGAAGGAGAAAAAGTTTTTTCTATGAGTAGAAATCAGATAGCCTCTGGTGTATACATTTTTGAGTTAATTACTGATAAAACGAAACACCAATCGTTGAAAATTAGTATTTAACAAAAAGTTTTAACTTCGTGTTCAAGTATTTAACAATGAAAAAGGCCGCTTCAATATTTTCAGTTTTCGCATTAGCCATCGGTGAGGGTTTTGCACAGCCACTGCCGCCTCCACCGCCAAACACGGCAATTCCTTTAGACGTAATCGTTTCGTTGTTAGTGTTATCGGGAATTATTTTTGGCGCAATTAAGTTGTACCGCAAGACAAACGTTACAAATCCAGCATAATTCACTTATTGGTAGATGACACCTCTATTTTAGCAGTGTTTGATCTCCTAATGCTCGGTTAGCTAAATCAGATAATTGTTGTCCCATTTTGTCGATGTCGGGCTCTCGAATTGACAAGTAATCAAGAGTACCATCTTGATTTTTTACAATTTTCATGTAGAATAGAAAAGAGCCTTCTGGGGTTTCTGATTCAAATTTACTCCTACCAAATTTCAAAGTGTAGAAGTTTAGAGTGTCTGAAGAGGGCTGTGTCACCACATATAATTGGTCGCTAAACCAACGCAACCGCTCTACACCATATTCATCATTAATATCAGAGAGTAAAGAGTGATTTTTCTCAAACTCCACCCAAGAGACGTCTTTCGTCTCATCAAATACCGAGTAGTAACCAATATGAAAAGCAGAATCTGATTCTGCTACTCCATACCATAGCGCAATATTTAAGGGGGTTGTGCCCACAAAAACAAGCTCTTTATTATCGGGTTCTAAGGCAAGGTCTTGTTGAAAGACGCTAGAAACAATCATCTTGTTGATTAATCCAGCAATAAGATAAGCGGAGCTAAGAGCAAGACCTAGATAATTGATTTTCTGTCGCCAACCATTAGTTCTTCTTATAAAGGAAACAGCAATTACGCTGAGTAAAAATGGTAGCGTGTAAAACAAATCAACCACAAAAACGGTGGCAATACTTACACGGTAATCAGAAAACGGCAAGAATAGTTGGGTGCCATAGGTTGTTAAACAGTCCAGTAATGGATGTGTGAAAACGGCAAAGAAAAAAAGTGTCGTCCATTGTTTGAAGTTGGCCTCTGAAGATTTGCGGTACAACCAATTAACCAACCAACCTAAAACGGGTGCCATTAAAACAGCGAAGGTGATTGAATGCGAAATTCCTCGGTGGAGCACTATTTCATCAATAGCTCCTCCACCTTTCAACCAAATATAAGCCACGTCTAAATCAGGAATTGTGCCGGCAATTCCGCCCCAAAGTAACGCCTTGTTTCCAATCTTTTTCCCAAGTACAGCTTCACCCACAGCCGCACCTAAAACAATTTGCGTTAAACTATCCATTTCGCAAATCTAACAACAGCGTTGAAGCATAGTTCAGCATTGGCAACAATTGTATCTCCTTTGGCTATATTTGGAATATGTCAGTACAGGTGAACGACAGAAAACGTGCCCAGCAATTTTATAATGAAACCCGTGAATGGCTATCTGAAATAAATTCATTGGTTATTGATTTAGTGTTCTTTCAACGGATATTAGATATCTACGGCCTTAAAGTGTCTGACCCAGTCGAAAAACGAGATATTGAGGGACTCAAAAGCACCCTACTTTCTTTTGTCGAGCATCGAGTAGAAAATCAGAAGCTGAGAAATAAGGCTCACGAAGAATATTTGCAAAAAGTGATAGAGGATCGTGTGCTTTTAAAAGATAAAGACCTACCGTTTAAGCATAAAGATTTGGCTGGGGAAATGCAAGACCTACGGCAAGGTGGTGGTAGACTAAAAAACGAGCTTTACGAGAAGGTTGAGCAACTAAAACAATTTTAATGCTAAGATGCCAATCGTCAATTGTACTCTTACTAATAACGGTACTTATTTCAGTTAACATTTCGGGGTTTGCTCAGCGTAGACCCAAGGACAAGATTCTTCACGCCAAAGTTTTTGTTGTAACAATGGAGCAACAAGAAATCAAAAAGAAAAAAGAGCTGCCACCATTTGAAGATGAGCTTACGTTTAAGTCAAATAAGTTCACCTCAAAACACATGCGCCACCCAGACACTGGAGGGTTCCAGCAAGGCGAGTATGCTATTTCAAAAAAGGAAGAACTGTTAGGTGAAATGGTGTACCATTTTGAGGCCGTAAACTCAAATTCCAAAGGAATGTCTTTAAAATGGGAGGGGCGGGTATTCGGTAATCAGATTGAGGGTACGGCCATCGTATCAAAAAATGGAAAAATTAAACAAGAATTTACTTTTTCCGGTACGCTCAAGATTAAATAACCGCAGTTATTTAACTACCTCGGCTCTGAACAACTGGTAGGGTACAGCATTCATTTCGCCATCTTGGTTTATCTGTAGGATACCTTTAAAAGTCACGACTTGATCGGTGCCAAAACGTGGGAATTTACCAGTAGGTAAAAGCTCAACAACGGTTTCTGGTCCTGCGTTGCCGCAGAAGAAACAATTTGCAAACGGATTGGCAGAAACCATGTACATCCCGAGTTCTATGTCTACCGGAATTACATACCCCTTCACCTTTATTTCCTTACCATTTAGGGCAAGTAAGTCTTTCGAGAATTCGGGAGGCTTGATGTTTACTTCAAATCCAAATGTTTCAGAATATTGGCGATGGAATTTAACTTGTGAAAAAGAACTCCAACTAACAGTGGTTTGCGCAAATGTGCCAGAAATGAAGAAACAGGTAAGGGCAATGCTCAGCATTATTTTCGTTAGGAATTTCATTTCAGCAAAGCACCAGTTAATATATAATTACAATGTTCTAGGTCGTCCCAGTTTAGCTTTAAACGCCCTTTAAAAGTCGCTATTTCATCTGTTTTGAAGGCTTCTTTTACTCCCTTAGGAAATTGGAGTTCCATTACACTTTCTGGGCCAGCATTTCCGCAGAAAAAACAAGACGCAAACGGATTGGCAGAAAGCACATAGTAACCAGACTCTACGTCTACTGGAATTACATATCCTTCAATTACAATTAAAGCACTATCTAAACCAAGTACTTCTTTGCTGTAAGCTGGATACCAAACGGTTTCATCATATTTTGGGTAGTACTTTTCTTCCCAGGTAACTTTTGCCAAAAGAGCCCAGTCAATTGGTTTATGCTGGGCCTGTACTAGTAGTCCTGCCAAAACAAAAAGAGAGGAAATCAACACTTTATTCATTTCTCAAAATGGTTGAGATGTCTGTTTTGTAGGCTCTTAGGGCAGGTATCAAGGCAGCCACAACGCCTACAAAAAGGGTTATTGGTAGCAACCAAATTTCTATTTCGCTTATTGCTACTTGCGTTATAGAAAAGTGAAATTGCTCTTCGCCAAATGTTGAAAGAGTCATAACCGCAATGCGCCCTAGAATAATGCCAAACGCGTATCCCACTAAGCATAAAAGCAGACTTTCTTGTAATACGAGAGCAAAGAGTTTTGTCGGAGACGCTCCTAATGAACGCATCAGCGCAAGTTCATATTTCCTTTCTTTTAAAGAATTAAGGAGGGAAATAAACACACTTAATGCTGCAATACACATGATGAGGAATCCAATTGCTTGAAGAGTTGAAAACCCAATTCCCATCAAATCGTAAAGTCGGTTTATCTCAATGGCTGGTAATGCTGCCTGCATAGATGTCTTTTCGTTGATAAAACGAGGCACTTGCATTATGCCCATTGGGCTCTTAAATTTCACCAGTAGGGCGGTAATTTGCTGATCATCTTCATAATGATTGGATTCCTCATCAGCATGGCCGTGTTGGTGTTCATCTGATTCTTCTGGATGATGATGAATATCCCAAACACTTGTTGTGGAAGTGAGAATTAAGCGGTCTGCCACGGTACCGGTTTCATTCAGGATTCCAACCACGGTATAATGTGCTTCTTCATGTGCCTCTCCTTCGGTTTCTAAACCATGAGTTCCGTGGAAGTGGCTGCCTATACTCATCTCAAGACTCTTCGCTACGGTTTTACCAAGCACCACTTCCATGCTTCCAGACCAGCTGGTTCCGGATGAAAAAGTTGCCCCAAAATGACGGAGATAAACTGAATCTGTACCAACAATCCGATAGCCACCATAACTATCTCCATAAGAGAGTGGAATACTGTATTTAACAAGTGGATGCGTGATTATTCTTCGGGCCTCAGAAACGGGAATATTACCGGTTGGATTGTCTATTTGATAAACAGCCGAGAGAATGAGCTGAAGGGGGCTGCCTTTTGCCCCAACAACCATGTCGATTCCTCGGATATCTCGATTAAAACGGTCGTTGAGTTGATTGCTTACAGTAACGATAAAGGACACCATCCCGATACCGATAGCTAGTAGCATAACGCTCAGTGCAGTTGTAAGGAAATGCTCCTTCAGATTTGCGTATGCAAGGCCCAACATCCTCATAGCGTTATCGAATTTTGAAAACGGTTTTTTAACCGCTGATCATGGGTTACCACAATTAAAGCTGCTCCGTGACCCGTCACTGTCCTCTGGAGAAGGTTTGCAACCAAAGCAGCATTTTCATCATCTAAGGCAGAAGTTGGCTCATCTGCCAGCACCACTTTTGGGTTGGTTACCAAAGCCCTGGCAATGCTCGCTCTCTGGCGCTCCCCAATACTTAAATCGCTTGGCTTCGCGTGCATCCTGTGCGTAATTCCCAACTCATTAAGAAGACTTTCCGCCAACTCATTATTAGCTGATAAACCCGCTAAAGAACGTGCAAGACTTAGGTTTTGAAACACGGTGATAGAACGTACAAACTGCGCTGATTGAAAAACGATTCCAATGTTTTCTCCACGAAACTTATCTCTTTTGGAGCCATTAAGTTCCACCAGATTGACTCCGGAAATTTCAACCAATCCATCAGCAGGATTCATTAGTCCGGCCAACAAATGTAATAGTGTTGTTTTGCCAGACCCTGACTTACCAAGAACGAGTAAAGATTGGCCCTCGGTTATGTTCAGATTTGGAAAACTGAAAGTGGCACCTTGCGGATAATTGAATGAAAGGTCTTTGGTACTGAGCATTTTCTTATATAATGCAAAACTAAGGTGTTGAGCGGAGGTTCGTACTTTTGACCGACATTCGTAGCTATGCTTGAAAGACCAAGAAGAAATCGTGCCTCTGAGACCATTAGAAGTATGGTTCGCGAAACAAGACTAGATCTTGCAAACCTCATTTTCCCACTTTTTGTGGTAGACGGCACGGGAAAGAAAGAGCCGATTGGCGCCTTACCCGGAATTTTTCGATTTTCAGAAGATTACGTGGTAAAGGAGGTTGAGGAATGTATGAATTTGGGACTGAGGTCTTTCGTGCTTTTTCCAGCCGTTGAAGACTCTCTTAAAGACAAAACGGCAACCTATAGCTACAGCGAAAAGAATTTTTACTTGCGCATTATTTCAAGACTTAAGAAGGAGTTTCCGGAATCTTGTCTTATGAGCGATGTAGCTATGGACCCATATAGCTCTGACGGGCATGATGGACTGGTGGAAAACGGCAGAATTCTGAATGACGAAACCCTCGGCATTCTGGGCAAAATGGCCGTGGCGCAAGCCGAAGCCGGAATAGATATCATAGGACCATCAGACATGATGGACGGTCGCGTACAGCACATTCGCGAAGAACTGGACGATGAAGACTTCGAAAATGTGGCTATAATGAGCTATTGCGCCAAATATGCTAGCGCATACTACGGGCCATTTAGAGAAGCTCTGGCAAGCGCTCCAAAATCTGGAGATAAGAAAACTTATCAGATGGACCCAGCAAATAAGTGGGAAGCTGTTAGAGAAGGAGAATTAGATGTGGCAGAAGGAGCAGATTTTCTCATGGTAAAGCCAGCTCTTTTGTACTTGGATGTCATTCATCTATTGAAAGAAAAATTTGAGCTTCCAATTGCCGCTTATAATGTGAGTGGCGAATATGCAATGCTTAAAGCAGCGGCAGCCAATGGTTGGTTAAATTACGATCAGGCTATGCCGGAAATGCTACTGAGCTTTAAGCGAGCTGGAGCAACCTCCATTCTTACTTATGCCGCAAAAGAATACGCACAAATGTTAAAAGAAGGCCGCCTTGCTTAAGATTGATATGCATACGCATATTATGCCGCATACTATGCCGGATTTTGCCCGAAAATTTGGGTATGGCGATTTTATAATGCTTGACCATGTGGAGGCTGGCGCGGCAAATATGATGCAGGGACGAAGGTTTTTCCGAAAAATTACTGAGAACTGCTGGAATCCAGAAATACGCATATCAGAATATGAACAGTACAATACACAGGTTCAAGTTGTATGCACTATTCCTGTGTTGTTTTCGTATTGGGCTGAGCCAAAAGATGGGGCTGAGGTGTCCAGGTTTTTAAATGATGATTTAGCTAAATCAATAGAACCGTTTTCAAAGAATTACATAGGACTAGGCACGCTTCCTATGCAGGATACCAAACTTGCCATACAAGAACTCAAACACTGCAAAGAGTTGGGTTTCCCAGGGGTACAAATAGGCTCCAACATCAATGACAAGAATCTAGACGAACCAGAATTCTACCCAATTTTCGAAGCGTGTCAAGACCTTGGAATGGCAGTTTTTGTTCACCCATGGAACATGATGGGAATGGACCAAATGAAAAAATATTGGCTGCCCTGGTTGGTTGGAATGCCGGCAGAAACGTCTCGTGCAATTTGCTCAATGGTATTCGCGGGCATTTTCGAAAAACTTCCAAACCTTCGTGTTTGTTTTGCGCATGCTGGAGGCTCATTTATACCAACGATTGGTAGAATTGAGCACGGATTTGATTGTAGACCAGATTTGGTTGCAATAGATAATGATGTGAACCCGAGAGAATACCTCGGCAAATTTTGGGTCGACTGCATTACGCACGATCCGGATTCGTTGCGCTTTATTTTAGACAAAGTTGGTTCTGAGAAAGTTTGTCTAGGAAGCGATTATCCATTTCCATTGGGAGACTTAGAAATTGGAAGGTTTATTGAGGAAATGAATTTGCCTCAAACCGATATTGATAACATTTTCTGCAATTCTAGTATGGATTGGTTAGCTCTCGATAAAACCCAATTCAGCTGAATCTTTCGGTATGAATGTAATTTTCAATAAGCCGCTGGTTTTAGGAACGGAGCAAGAATTACTAGGTCAAGTGATTGCTTCCGGTCAGTTTTCAGCAAATGGGGAGTACACTCGAAAGTGCCATCAAATTTTAGAGAATGAACTAAACTACAGAAAAGCACTTTTAACAACCTCATGCACATCAGCATTGGAGTTAAGCGCCTTATTACTAAATATTGGCCTTGGCGATGAGGTAATAATTCCTTCATACGCATTTGTTACCACGGCAAATGTGTTTGCCAACAGAGGAGCCAAAATTGTTTTTGCCGATAGTAGAGAAGATAACCCTAACATAAATGAGGCACAGATTAGCGGCTTAATCACGTCCAAAACTAAAGCAATTGTAGCATTGCACTATGGTGGTGTTGCTTGCAACATGACCGAGATTGTTGCAATAGCTAGAAAGCACAACATTGCTGTAATTGAAGATAATGCTCAGGGTATTGGTTCAACTTACCAAGGCTCTCCTTTGGGAGGCATTGGCGATTTAGGTGCAATTTCGTTTCACGAGACTAAAAACGTTCATTGTGGAGAGGGTGGGGCGCTTTTAGTAAATAATCAGTCGCTTATCAATAAGGCAGATGTTGCTTGGGATATGGGAACCAATAAAGCCGATTATAAAGCTGGTAAGGTTGATAGTTATGGATGGGTTGCTACTGGCTCTTCATATTATCCCTCAGAGCTTAATGCTGCATTTTTATTTAGTCAATTACAGAAGCTAAGTAGCGTTAACGAACAAAGACTGATGCTGTGGAATCAGTATGACCGAGGCCTAGAAAATCTTGAGGCCAATGGTGTTATTAAAAGACCGTTAATACCAGAAAACACCACCCATAATGCCCATACTTTTTACCTTGTTCTCAATAACAGGAAGGAAAGAGATGGCCTAATTACTTTTCTTGCCGAGCAAGGAATTGGCGCTCCATTTCATTTTCAATCTCTTCATCAGTCTCCTTACTTCAAAGATCAGTATGAAGGGCCAGAATTGAGAAATTCAGACCAGTATACAGACTGTCTAATTAGACTACCTCTGCATCATGGATTAAGGCCAAATGAGTTAGAGTATGTCGTTAATAATGTTCAAGCATATTACAAGAACTAACATGACGTTGAAGCAGGTTTTAGCTGGCTTATCCACTCTTGCATTTTTCATTTACCACTTAACGGTTGATTTCTACTATCGCCCAAATGCAGATGACTTTGCCGGAATGTATTATGCTTCAAATGGCTTGCCTGGTCTAGGCTATGCTGTACGCTTTTATTTCGAATGGGAAGGGCCGTTTCTGAGTATGATAGTTCAAGGTCTATGGATGCGATTATTGTATTTAGGAGTACCAGGCATCATCATTTTAGGCTCAATAAAAGTTATGCTATTCGTCTCATCTGTTTATATGACAGAAGGCGTAATTGAATGGATATCTGGCAAAAAAGACTGGGCATTGGCTGTAATAGGCGGTGCAGCAATTACTACAACCATGTATCTTATTTCTAGCGAACAATCAGAGATTTGGCATTGGGTAATGGGGTCGGTTGTGTACCTGCACCCCCTTTTATTTTTACAGGTAGCTATTGGCCTCTTATTACGGGGCAAATTCTACCATGCAATTTTACCGCTTGCCTATATTATGGAAAGCAGGGCAACCTATGCTGTTTTGTTTTTCGGGCTGATTACGCTTATTACAATTTGGGCTTGGGTAAAGAATCTTGAGTGGAAAAAGAGGGCACTTTTAATGGAAGCTATCCTTTTGGTCTCGTTGCTCATTTATATTCTAGCACCCGGAAATAGTAAGCGCGTTAGCCAAGGAGGATTTGATATGGAGCACTACCTCTACGAGTACTTTAAGGAAATTAGAAACCTCTTTCTTTCATTCAATTTAGCTAAAACGGATCGCCTGTTAATGGGCCTGATGATGCTTGTACCATTATTGCCGAATCTCAATAGCCAGCGATTTCAAACAATAAAGAAGGGGATTGCCTTGCCAGGCCTAGCTTACGTGTCATTTGTTTTTGCCCATGGGGTAGTATTTGTTCTTGCTACAGGCTATGCTGCTTGGTTCAGGGTTTATTCCATGCACACTTTCCTGTTTATTATCTGTGCACTTTTTTACGCGTACCTGGGCTATCAATTTTTTGTGAAAGAAAGACTACATGCCCGAATTATCAGTACAATTCCGATAATTGGATTCGTATTAATGTGTTTCAGTTTGTACAAAAATTTCCCCGATTATATTACAAAGGGCAAAGCATATAGCGAAGCTTATGATGTGAGATGCGATAAGATTTTTAGCTATCAGGGTTTAGAATCTGACACGCTTAGAATTGCCAAAATGCCAGACTCAGGCGTACTCTATTACTGGGAGTTTTCTGAAAACCCAAAGCACTGGATAAACAAGGACTTTCGAACACGGTACGACATACCGTTTTATGTAGCCTTGGAGGCAGAATAAAACACAACTGAACACAAGCGGTATTATATCTTAGTTTTGTTACAATGGCTGAAAAAGTTGAGCTTTCTGTAGTAATTCTGTGTTATAGATCTGGCGCAGGTGTAGTGGATTTCATTAAGAAAGCCGAAGACCTAATTAAGACGCTTACTGATAGCTACGAACTTGTGCTCGTTGCCAATTATATCGAGGGTTCGGGCGACCGTACTAGAGACTACGTATTAAAACTTGCTGACGACAATTCTAAATGCGTTGCCTTGTGTAAACCAAAGGAAGGCATGATGGGTTGGGATATGCGCTCTGGAATGGACGCTGCCAATGGCAAGTATATCTGTGTAATTGATGGCGATGGGCAATTCCCAATTGAAAGTATATCTGCCTGTTTTTTGGAAGTAAGAAAAGGTCAGTACGATTTGGTTAAAACGTATCGAACAAAACGCGGAGACGGAGCTTATAGAAGGCTAATAAGCAAGGTTTATAATTTCCTTTTTTCGATCCTGTTTCCCGGAATCAATTCTGAAGACGCTAACTCTAAGCCTAAAATTCTGAAGGCGAGTGCTTATCATCAAATGAAATTGAAATCAGACGATTGGTTTATTGATGCAGAAATAATGCTAAACATTAGAGATAAAAAAATGACATTTTACGAACTTCCCATAGAGTTTTATGAGCTTGAAGGCCGTTCGTCATTTGTAAAACCAGCAGCCATTTGGGAATTCATGAAAAACCTGTTTAACTACAGGTTTGGCAAATAAACAATGGAAAAAAAGCAGCGCATTTTTGTAACCGGAGCCTCATCCGAATTAATGCTGCACGCGCTTTCTGGATTTGACCACAATAAGTATGAAATTACTGGGCTTACAAGAAACCCTAATCCGTCTAATATTGACGGATTGCGATGGGTTATAGGAGCCATTGAATCGCCTGAAAGCTATTCGGAAGAAATAGCAGATGTGGACATAATAATTCACGCTGCAGCAATTACCCACACCAAAAAAGAAAAGGAGTACTTCCGCGTTAATCATTTGGGTACAACAAACCTGATTAACGCAGTTTCAAAAGGCAAAAGCCCACTGTTCGTTTTTATTTCTTCAAGAGTTGCTAGTGAAGACAGCGGTGCCTATGGAGTTAGTAAGTTGCGTGCAGAAGAGGAGGTTCAAAAGCTTGAAAATTGGGTGATAGTTAGACCATCTGAAGTTTATGGTGGAAGCAAGTCAGAGGGAATTGAAAAAACCATACAATCGGCCATATCAGGCGGAACCCAGCTTTGCCCTGTAGGCATACAAAGCAAATTGTATCCCATTCATATTTCTGATGCGGCTTTAGCTATCACTTCCGCTGTTCTAAACCAACAGTCACGAAATAAAATTGTGATTGTCAATGGCAGCAAAGGGTATACGTTTAAAGCACTGCTATGGTCCATTCAAGCCATTTCAGGAAAAAGAATGACCATTATTCCTATCCCAAAATGGCTTTTGCAATTGGCGGCATTAGTCTCTTCTGTTTTACCACTAAACATTGGCTTTGTACCTGATCAGGTGCAGCGCCTTTATTCCAAAAAAGAACACAATAAATTGTGCGAGTGCTTGGTGCAATTGGAAGATTACATAAAGCAAGAGGTTGAAAAACGAAATGGATAAGATTTCGATTATTATTCCGTGCTATCAAAACGAAGAAAATCTTCCGGTTACCGCAGAAGCGCTGAAATCAAACGAAGGGTTATTTGGCGATAACACGTCATTTGAATATGTGCTTATTGATGATGGATCTACAGACAAAACCTGGCAATCCATTCTCGAAATTAAACGCAGATGGCCAGATTCGTTTTCAGGAATTCGTCTGTCTAAAAACACTGGTTCGTATAATGCTATTTGTGCCGGATTGAAACGGGCAACAGGGAATTGTATTGTGGTAATGGCGGCTGATTTACAAGACCCACCTAGCCATATTTTCACTATGTATGACGCGTGGACAAAAGGAGCTAAGCTAGTGCTAGCTAATCGAACTGAAAGATTGGACAAATGGCCATCTAGACAAATGGCTACTGCGTATCATTTTGTCATTAAAACAATGGCACTACCTAATTTGCCCAAAGGAGGCTTCGATTTCTGTTTGTTCGATAATCAGATTAAAGATGAAATGATTGAAAAATGGATTTCAAACACAAATTCATTATTTATTCTTCTTTCTCTTAAGCACAAATATGTCCTTGCTCCTTATAAAAAGCGAAAGCGTACAATTGGCCAATCTCAATGGACCTTTAGCAAGAAGTTGAAGTTGTTTGTTAATACAGTTTTGGCCTTTTCAATCATCCCTCCGTTAGCATTTTATACGGGAAGTTTGTTTCTAGGAACAATTTGTTTGCTTGTAAATAGAAAGGTTTTCCAAGATCAGTTTCCATGGAGTCAACTTCTCATTCTTTCTGCGGTACTCTTATTTGGATTGGGGCTTGCAATAAGAATTGCCTATTCCAGATTTCAAAATGCGCAGAAACAACCTCCGTTTGTTGTGGAAGAATCGGTTTGATTGTAGAACCATTCCCCTAATTTGCAGCCCCGTACAAAACCGAATTATCATTCCTAATGAACAACATGAGAACCAAGATTATTACGAGTGTAATGGCGATAGCTTTTTTAGCTAGCTGCAACACAAAAAACACAAAATCAGATATGAAAGCGCCAATTGCCGAAATAAACCCACACGAAATGACCATTCATGGTCATACACGTACAGACAACTATTTCTGGCTTAGAGAGCGAGAAGACAAGAAGGTCATCAAGTATTTGGAGGATGAAAATGCCTACACCGACAACGCCTTGGCTGATACCAAGCAGTTTCAGGAAGACCTGTACAAGGAAATGCGGGCGAGAATAAAGGAAGACGATGAAACAGTGCCTTACAAAGACAACGGTTACTATTACTACACCCGATACGAAGAAGGAAAAGAGTACAAGTTACACTGCCGAAAGAAAGAGTCTCTTGATGCTGCAGAAGAGATTTTTATGGATGAAAATTTGCTTGCAGAAGGACATGATTATTTCTCATTAGGCGGATTAGAAATAAGCGATGACAATAAGATTGCTGCTTTTGGTATCGATACCGTAAGCCGCAGAATATATACCCTGTATTTCAAAAACTTGGAAACAGGAGAGATTTATTCTGACCAAATCACGGGCACATCTGGTGGAGGCGCTTGGGCTAAAGACAATAAAACGTTTTTCTACATAAGTCAAGATGAAGAAACCCTACGTTCAGACCGCATTCTTAGACATCAATTAGCAACCGAACAAGCCGCAGATGTGGAGGTGTTTAACGAGAAAGACGAGACGTTTAATTGCTACGCATGGAGAACAAAAAGTAAAGACTTGATAATGATTGGTTCTTTCCAAACAGTCTCTTCGGAATTCAGAATGCTTGATGCGGGAAATCCAACTGGCGAGTTTAAAATAATTCAACCTCGTGAACGAGACCACGAATACAGCGTTTCGCATTTTGAGAACAAGCTATACATCTCAACCAACTGGAATGCTAAGAATTTCAGATTAATGGAAACTACTATTGACAAACCAGGAAAGGAGAATTGGAAAGAGGTTATTGCTCACCGAGAAGAAACGCTGCTTGAAGGCATCGAAATTTTCAAAAACTTTATGGTTGTTAATGAAAGAACAGATGGCCTATCTCAGCTTAGAATAATTAATCATTCTACCGAAGAAGAGCACTATTTAGACTTTGGCGAAGCTGCTTATACCAGCTATATCGGCACCAATATGGATTTTGACACTGAAGTGCTTCGATATGGGTATTCATCTCTTACAACGCCATGGTCTATGTTGGACTACAACATGAATACCAAAGCTAAAAACCTGCTAAAAGAACAAGAAGTAATTGGTGATTTTGATCGAGCCAATTACACAACAGAACGTGTTATGGTAACTGCAGACGATGGAACGCAGGTTCCTATGTCTATTGTTTACCGAAAAGGATTGAAGAAAGACGGTTCTAACCCCACGTTGCTATACGCGTACGGCTCTTACGGCTCAAGCATGGACCCATATTTCAGTTCTGTTAGACTGAGTTTATTGGATAGAGGGTTTGTTTATGCTTTAGCTCATATCCGAGGAGGTCAAGAAATGGGTCGCGGGTGGTATGATGACGGAAAATTGTTGAACAAGAAAAACACCTTCACCGATTTCATCAATTGCGGAGAATACCTGATTGCGGAGAAGTATACGACCACTGAAGGCTTGTTTGCCATGGGCGGATCGGCAGGTGGCCTTCTAATGGGTGCGGTAGTAAATATGCGACCAGACCTCTGGAAAGGAGTTGTGGCAGCCGTTCCATTTGTTGATGTAATCACTACCATGTTAGATGAAACAATTCCGCTTACTACAGGTGAGTATGACGAGTGGGGTAATCCTAATGTGAAAGAGTATTACGATTACATTTTGAGCTACTCTCCGTACGATAATGTGGAAGTACACGAATACCCAAATATGCTGATTACAACAGGTTTACACGATAGCCAAGTGCAATATTGGGAACCAGCCAAGTGGGTTGCAAAACTACGCGTGAATAAAACAGACGACAATCTGTTACTGCTTCACACTAATATGGAAGCAGGGCATGGTGGTGCTAGTGGGCGTTTCGAAAGCTTAAAAGAAACAGCGATGGAATACGCCTTTATGTTCAAATTAGCAGGTATTACCAAGTAATTACTTAACAGCTCGTACGTAATACTGCGCTCCCAATGGGAGCCATTGTATAAGACGTTCAGACTTAAGCGCCCAGCGGAATAATTTATGTCGGGGAAGAAATAATGTGAATAGGGTGCGTTGACTTGAAAACGCACCCTTAATCAACATTTTGTTCGTATAAGTATGTGGTAATAGTATGGCATCATCATCAAAAGCACATTCTCTCACAATTTTTCTTGTTACTGGATTAAGCGGATTGTGCTCAAATATGTAAAACCGCCCGTTGGGTTTAAGAATACGCGTAATCTCCGCTAATAGATCATCATGCCTATCGAAACTGATATGATGAAAGACCATGGACGTGAAAACTACATCTAATGATTCATTATCGAACGGAAGAGTAGTTCCATCATATGGTTTAAAAATGGAGCCAGATACTTTCTTTTCTGTCGCTTCTTTAATGCTTAGTTCTGATACGTCAGTTCCAAACAACTCAGCGTTTGGAAAGTATTCCCGCATATATTTCACAGAGTTTCCGTCTCCACAGCCAAAATCAAGCATGGAAAGTGAGGACGACCGATCCTCGTGTCGGCTCATTTCCTCAATCTTGTATTCGCTGAAATAATCGCGATTAGCCCCACTAATGTCTAGAGTTTCAGCATGAACCTCGTCATAGTCCCTTGCAAATTGATCAAAGTTGTCGTGCTTTCTCGACTCCATTACTTGATGGTTTTCAATAAAAGAATAGCGCCAAAATTACCCGAATTGCCCAAAACGTTTAAATTCTTTCATAATTGAGATTTTCACCTTAATAAAGACGGTTTAACTTTGACCTCTTCCAAATTCAGAAGTTTATGCAGTTTATACACAGGCCATTACAGTCATTATCTATTTTTATCACTCTCTTTTTTGCATTCAACATTGCCCACGCCCAACACGGATATTGGCAGCAGCACGTGTCTTATCAAATGGAGATAGACATGGATGTTGAAAAACACCAATTTTCGGGCAAGCAGAAAATAGTTTACACAAACAATTCGCCAGATACACTGACCAAGGTGTTTTACCATCTGTTTTTCAATGCGTTTAAGCCTGGAAGCATGATGGATGTTCGATCGCGAACAATTCCAGATGCAGACTCAAGGGTGGCAGACCGAATTTCAAAACTTAAGCCCGAGGAAGAAGGTTTTCATATCGTTAAAAAGTTGAGTCAAGACGGTAAAGACTTAACTTTTCATATTCAAGGAACCATTTTGGAGGTAAAATTGGCAACACCTATTCTACCTGGAGCAAAAGCAGAGTTTATGATGGACTTTTATTCGCAGGTTCCTTTACAGGTAAGAAGAAGCGGTAGAAACAATGCCCAAGGCATCGATTACTCTATGACGCAATGGTATCCTAAATTGGCCGAATATGATTATGAAGGTTGGCATGCCGACCCATACGTAGGGCGAGAGTTTTATGGCGTTTGGGGCGATTTTGATGTGAAAATATCCATCGATAAAAAATATGTGCTGGGAGGCACAGGATATCTACAAAACCCTAATGAAATAGGGCACGGTTATGCAACACCCAACGTAGAGGTTAAACAACCATTGGGAGAAAAGCTGACGTGGCATTTTGTAGCGCCTCAGGTACACGATTTCGCTTGGGCTGCAGACCCAGATTATATCCATGATGTAAAGCAAGTGCCGAATGGTCCAACACTTCATTTTTTGTATCAGCCAGATACCACAGGGCATTGGGCTCGTTTGGAAAATGAGATGGTTGAAGCATTTCATATCATGAATAATAAGTTTGGGAAATACCCTTATAAGCAGTTCTCCACCATTCAAGGTGGAGATGGCGGAATGGAGTATCCAATGGCCACTCTTATTACCTCTGGGAGAACATATGGAGGTCTGTTAAGCGTTACCATTCACGAGGCATTTCATAACTGGTATTATGGTGTTTTAGCCACAAATGAGAGCAAATACCCATGGATGGATGAGGGATTTACATCTTACGCCCAAGACTATGTTTTGAATGCTCTACGAGAATACGAGAACCCTAATCCGCATGCAGGTGATATAACTAGAATGGCAGAGCTTCATGCTAATAATTTACAAGAACCGTTGTCAACACATGCCGACCACTTCAGCACAAATTATTGCTACGGAATTTCGTCTTATGTTAAAGGCTCAGCTTTTCTCATGCAATTGGAATACATGGTTGGAAAAGAAGCGTTTTGGAAAGGAATGAAGCGCTATTTCAACGAATGGGGATTTAAACACCCAACTCCCAACGATTTTATTCGGGTAATGGAGAAAACTTCTGGATTGGAATTGAATTGGTTCATGGACTTATGGGTTGGAACCACCCAGCATATCGATTATAGTATAGACGATTTAGAGAAAGAAAAGAAAGGGAAAACCATCGTAGAATTAAAGCGTGTTGGGCCCTTCCCAATGCCACTTGATATTAAGGTGGTAGACAAAGATGGAAATACGTATTGGTACTACATTCCTGTTGGGTTGATGAGGGGGGAAAAACCTGCCGATGAGGGCCAAGAATCAAGAATAATTCTACCCGATTGGGAATGGACCAACCCAACCTATTCAATAGAACTTGACATTAAGAAAAGGAAGATAGAAAGTATAGTAATCGACCCGTCAACACGCTTAGCCGACTTGAACAGTTTAAATGGAATTTACCCCTTTCCGAAAGAGAGAAAATGAATAAAATAAAATATTTGGTTCCGTGTTTGTTAATCGCCTTTTTAGTGGCATGCGATAGCGAAACAAACACAAGCGACACACCTGCTACAAGTTCTGAAACCAGGCCAACAGGGCCTCGGTTTAAAAAGGAAGGGGAGTTGTTTTTGGTTAAAGCAACAGGAGATACAATCCGCAAGATTGACATTGAAATTGCTGACATTGAAAGCGAGCGCACTATTGGCCTCATGCACCGCAGAAGCATGCCCGATACTCAAGGAATGTTATTCATATTTGAAGAGGAAGAACCGCGTTCGTTTTGGATGCACAATACCCTAATGGGGCTCGACATACTTTACGTAAAAGCAGATGGCGAAATAGAAAGTATTGCCAAGTACTGTGTTCCTAAATCAGACAAATCCATACCCTCAAAAGGTCCAGCTCTTTACGTTCTTGAATTGTTTGAAGGGTTCTGCGACATTCATGGAGTGAGTGTTGGTGATCGCATTGAATTCAATAGAACGGACGGTAAATAATTCCAAGCATGTACAAAATTCTACCCCTTCTGTTACTGCCCATTTTCGCTTTTGGGCAGAACCAACTTACAGCTAACTCGTTTGAGCCAACAAGCGAAAACATGCTTCTATTAACCAAAGGACGCAAGTTTGTTGCCGACCATGATAGCTTAAATGAAGAGCTGGTGGATCTTGTAAAAGCATTCTCTGTAGACAGTGTATTGCCTAATAAAAGTCAACGACACCGAGTGGCAGCTGCAGGTTGGGTAATCAGTGTATTTGGTTACAAATGGAAGGCCATTAACATGACCAAGCAAAAGTTTGTAGGCACTGAAAGAGATCACATTCGTGTTCCTGGTAGTCCACCGTTGTTTACCGAATATGATGTCAATTTTAACATCATTCCGCACACCAGAAAATATGTTGATTTGGTGTGGATTGGCTACGAACGTCAACTTAAACGTAACCGTTGGAACCGAATAAAAAACCCAGATGAAGCACCTTGGGTTTACCCCGAAACACTGGAAAACATCAAGCACTACAGGATGCACTGTGAAATTACACCACCTGTTTATGCTAGGGCAATGCTAAATGAGAAGTTCTATCCGTGTATTCGTCCCAACTCATCAAGCGAACACATCAACATTGGTACCGACCACGCCACATTCGGCTTGTACGGACCATTTGTTGCAGACTTTAACCATACAGGGCATCCCGAAATACACCCTTATGATTGGTTGTGGTGGTATGACACTCACCCTGCAAGACTGAATGAAAAGTCTCAAACTTGGTTCTTTGGATTTATGAAAGAAGCCAGTAACCGTTTTAGAGGTTGGTATAAGAAAAAAGAGCCTCGAGTAGGACAGATTTCTGTGCCGTTCATTTTCGACTTGAAAAACGACACTCTAAAAGTGACACTAGAACACCTCGTGCACGATTTGTTTGACGCGGAGGGAATTTCTTTACTTGAGACGGTACCTGATAACGCCTCTAATCTTTATTTCTCTGAGAAAATATATACGTTTTCCGATACCGAATTAAACGGGAAGGTCATTCAGTATATTACCTCAAACCCTATCCAACAGGAAGGGCTGAAAACATGGTTTTCTGAGCTTAATTTGGACAAGGACGCCAACCTACTTTCTGGCTATCTGAACATTGGTGTTTCGGTAAGCCAGCTCTACAATGCAAAGGTTTCTTTTGAATAAATCTTAGTCAAAAGCCTTGCGTATATGTTTCCACGCTTGATTCATTTCGGTGGAAAAACTATCCCATTTATCTGAAGCCTCTTCAGAGCGGTTTTCTAAGTCTTTTTGAAACGCTTGCAATTTGATTGACGCTTCTTTTTTGCGCTTTTCCCATTCAAGTTCACCGTCCATTTTAGCTAGCTGAAGTTGAAGCTTGAATATGTCAAACTTCACCTGATAGTCGTGCAGTTTGAGAGAAAACTCCTCTAAGAGTTCATTAGAATTTTCTTTGGATGTTGCGTACACCAAGTCAATATCAGAGCGGAGTTGTTCCATACGGATTTTGAGTTCGTGCTGTTGCTCTTTCAGTAAATCTTTGGATGTGGCTTTTCCTAAAGCGGCTTGCAAACGAAGCTCGTCAAGAGCTATTTTCAGCCGTTCGGTCTGTTCTTTGCTCAAATTTTTTGCTTCATCAACACGCACGGACATTTTGATAGCCCAGTCCTGTAGATTGTCCTTTTGCTCTTCAAATGCGTCTTCGGCTTCGGCTCTGCCTAGGTGAAGCTGAACCTTCAACCCTTCAGCAACAGATTTAGCGTCTTCTAAATATTGTTTTGCAGTTTTCTTTTCCATGATAATTCTGATTTGGCGTGGACTAAGGTATTTGAAATGCTCCGGAAATCGAGTGACTTTGATTACCTGTTGGCATGACTAAAAAAAAGGATTTAAGGAACCGTATTTTCGTTGTTCATGTTTCCAACGTACTTCCAACTCGGGTTTGAGCACATTACGGACCTAAACGGCTATGATCACATGTTGTTTCTTCTCGCACTTTGCGGGGCATATGTGTATTCAAGCTGGAAGAAAATTCTGATTCTCGTTACGGCTTTTACCATTGGCCATTCTGTCACATTAGCATTAGCCGTGCTCAATATTATTCCTGTTAACATCGCTTGGATTGAGTTCTTGATTCCGCTAACCATTGTAGCAACGGCTGTTAAAAATATTGTGATTCAAATTGAGAAGGGAACTATTGTTACTTATTTCATGGCACTGGCATTTGGGCTCATCCATGGAATGGGCTTTTCCAATTATTTACGGTCGCTTTTAGGAGACGAATTGATAATGCCCCTTCTTGCTTTTAACGTAGGAATCGAAGTTGGTCAGCTGTTGGTTGTAGCGGCCATTTTCCTTATCCAGTTTACTCTTATAAAAGCAATAAGTGTTAAACACAAGACTTGGAAGCTTTCTGTATCCCTTGTTGCGGGTGGCATTTCATTACTTTTGGCCGCCCAGAGAATACCATTCTAACCATGAAATACACGATAAACCTTTTTCTGCTACTTGTTTGTAGCTCTTTTGTTCTTGCACAAGAGAATGTCAACACAAATAAGTTCAGACAGCTAGGTCAGGAGCTACCAACGCCAAACGTTTACCGTACGGCTAGCGGTGCTCCCGGACATGAGTATTATCAGCAGCAAGCAGATTACGACATGACCATTGAGTTGGATGACGAAACGCAGCGTTTGTATGGCACTAGCACCATTACGTATCACAATAACGCGCCAGATGAGTTAACATATCTCTGGTTGCAATTAGACCAAAACGTGCGCGCTAAGGATAGCGACACAAAGGCCATCGCCACTGGAAAGATGGAGGACAAGATGGGCACGTGGGAAATGAATCGAATGCATAACGATTTTGATGGCGGGTTTAAGATTGAATACGTGAAGGATGCTGCCGGAAATGCTCTGCCTTACACCATTGTTAAAACGATGATGCGTGTTGATTTAGCCAAGCCGTTGAAGGCTGGAGCGAAAACAAGCATTAAGCTGAAATGGTGGTACAACATTAACGACAGAATGGAAATTGGTGGTCGATCTGGCTACGAGTATTTTCCTGAAGACAAGAACTATCTGTACACAATTGCTCAGTTTTTCCCTCGCATGTGCGTTTACAATGAGGTTGAAGGATGGCAGCACAAGCAGTTTTTAGGAAACGGTGAATTCACACTACCTTTTGGAGATTACAAGGTTGACATTACAGTTCCAGCAGATCATATTGTTGGAGCCACCGGCTTTTGCCAGAACTACAGTCAAGTTTTAACGGCAGGTCAAAAGGCAAAATTTGATGAAGCGAAAAACGCTGACGAACCTGTGATTATCGTTACGCAAGATGAGGCTGTGGAGAACGAAAAGGAAGGCACGAAAGACAAGAAAACGTGGACGTTTAAGGCCACAAACGTGCGTGATTTCGCCTTCGCTTCTTCTAGAAAGTTCATTTGGGATGCTATGGGAGTTGACATTGCAGGGAAGAAGGTAATGGCAATGAGTTATTATCCGAAAGAGGGAAACCCACTTTGGGAGCAATACTCAACCAGAGTAGTGGCGCATACACTAAAATCATACAGCAAGTACACAATCGATTATCCATATCCTGTTGCTATTTCGGTTCATGCCAAGGCGATTGGAATGGAATACCCAATGATTTGCTTCAACTTTGGTAGACCAGAAAAAGACGGAACCTACAGCGAAAACACCAAAAATCGTATGATAGGTGTAATCGTGCATGAAGTTGGTCACAACTTCTTTCCGATGATTATTAATTCCGATGAGCGCCAATGGACTTGGATGGACGAAGGCTTGAACTCGTTTGTTGAATACCTCACCGAAAAGGAGTGGGACAAAGATTTCCCAACGAGAAGAGGACCAGCGTATAAAATCGTTGATTACATGAAAGGCGACAAGACCGGAATTAGCCCGATTATGACAAACAGCGAAAGCATCTTTCAGTTTGGCAATAACGCTTACGGAAAACCAGCTACAGCATTAAACATTCTTCGAGAAACGGTTTTGGGACGGGAGCTTTTTGATTATTCTTTCAAGGAATACGCAAGACGATGGGCGTTTAAGCACCCAAGTCCGGCAGATCTTTTCCGAACAATGGAAGACGCTTCTGGAGTTGATTTGGATTGGTTTTGGAGAGGTTGGTTTTATACCACAGACCATTGCGATATTAGTCTGGATGCTGTTAAGTGGTATCAAATGAGCACCAAAAACCCATCTGTGGAAATGCCACTGGCCAAAAAGCAGGATGAAGAAAAAGAGAAGTACATCAGCGATATCAGAAATGATGAAGCTTTTCAAAGCGTTGTAGAAAAAGATGCCAAAACGCGAGATTTCTACAATAATGAGTACGATCCGTTTAAATGGACCATTCTTGATACCGAAGAATATGATAGGTACATGAATCGCCTAGACGAGAAGGAGAAAAAGATAATAGAAGAAGGTTTAAACTATTATCAAGTTGATCTTTCTTCTCCAGGAGGACTGGTTATGCCGGTTATTCTTGAATTCGAATATGCGGATGGCTCGAAGGAAACGCACCGAATTCCTGCTGAAATTTGGAGGAAGGGAGATAAGGAAGTAAGCAAGGTGTTTATGACTAAAAAAGAGGTTGTTCGCATTGTATTAGACCCGCTGCTTGAAACAGCAGACATTGACCGAAACAATAATTATTGGCCAGCCAAAGTGGAGCCAACTCGTTTTGAACTTTACAAAGGTTCTGACAGAACAGAAGAAAACCCGATGCAGCGCGCAACAAGAGCCGCTGAAAAAGGCAAGTAACATCCAATGAAAAAGCAGTTGTTGGCTCATTGCGTGGAGCTTGCCAAAAGCAAGGTTCGGGCGTTAGAAAACGAGCTGGATTCAACGCGCGAAGCCACAACATCCGAGAGTAAAAGCACAGCAGGAGATAAGCACGAAACAGGACGGGCTATGATGCATTTGGAGCAAGAAAAGCTTCACAAACAGTTAGCGGAAGCACAAGCCGTTTTAGCCGAACTAGGAAGGATTGACCCAGCAATTGTTCACACCAAAATAGGGTTGGGAACGCTAATAAACACCGATAAAGGCCCATTCTTTTTAGCTGCCGGGCTAGGTAAAGTTGTATTTGACCACACCAACTATTTCGTGGTTTCAACCATGGCGCCAATTGCAACACAATTCCTTGGTAAATCGATTGGCGATAAAGTAAACATGAATGGTACGGTGTATGATATTCTTGCGGTTGAATAAATGAAAATCCTCGCCCTATCAATAGCCTTGTTTTTAGCCCCGTTACACGAGTTTCATTCGTCTGTAACGCAAGTAGACTACAACGACAAGAATAAGTCGCTAGAGATAACGGTGAGGTTATTTACAGACGATCTATGTATTGCTTTGGAAAAGACAGGTGCTCCTAATTTGAAATTAGGCACACAAGCCGAGCCACCTTCCGCCAACGAGTATTTGGAAAAATACCTGCAAAAACACCTTCAGTTTGTGGTAAATGGAAAGCCTGTACAGTTCAAATATTTAGGCAAAGAAGCGCAACTAGACGCAACCTGGTGCTACATAGAAATTGAAAAAGTAAGCAACCTAAAAAAACTGGAAGTTGAAAACACCGTATTGCTTTCCGATTTTGAGGACCAAACCAATATGGTAAATCTCAACATAAACGGAAGGAAGAAAAGCGGCCTAGCCAGAAACGGCAATGCTAAGTTGAAGTTTGAACTTTAGAGAACGGTTACAATTTTTTCCCCTCTTTCTACCATTTCACCAATTTTCCAAACCTGCTGATTTTCTTTTTCGGCCATTTGAAGGAATGTCTTCTCAGATTCATAATCCACGCAAATCAACAAACCACCACTTGTTTGTGGGTCGCAAAGCGTAAAGAGCTGTTCGCCACCGAGCGTGCTAGATTTAGACGAATATGTGCTGAAGTTTTTCATCGTCATATCGGGGTAGATAAACTGGTCGAGATATGTTTTTAGGTTCTCGATTAGAGGAACATCCATGTAATTTATCTGAGCAGAAACACCACTTCCTTCGCAAACTTCAATAAGATGACCCAATAGCCCAAAACCTGTAACATCGGTCATGGCAGAAATGCCCGCCAATTCTGAAACAACCCCTCCAAACGAGTTTAGCTGAAGCATCTGTTTTACGGCCCGCTGATGGTCTTTGGCATCCGCCTTACCACGTTTTTGGGCAGTGCTTAAAATACCCACCCCCAAAGGTTTGGTTAGATAAAGTAAATCTCCAACCTGGGCTTTGTCGTTGGTTTTAAGATTGGACAGACTTACAGAACCGGTTACCGCAAGTCCAAATATTGGCTCAGATGAATCGATGCTGTGCCCTCCTGCCAAAGGAATATTAGCCTGTGCGCAAACAGCCCGTGCCCCTTCCATTACTTGCTGTGCAATGGCGGTTGGAATTTTACCTACAGGCCACCCAAGAATTGCGATAGCCATCAAAGGCTTTCCGCCCATTGCATAAACATCAGATAATGCGTTTGTAGAGGCAATTCCACCAAAACTGAAGGCGTCATCTACAATTGGCATGAAAAAATCTGTGGTGCTAATAATTGCCTGATCGCCAGCAATTTGATAAACCGCAGCATCGTCTTTTGTGCTGTTTCCAACAAGAAGATCTGTGAATTCTGCAGACTTATTTGGCGTGAAAAGAATCTCCTCCAATACTTGTGGCGAAATTTTGCATCCGCAACCTGCGCCATGAGAAAATTGGGTCAGTTTAAACTCTTCCGTGTTCATAGTTTGTGGTAATTTGCTAGGTCTATAAGTAGACGGGCGTTGGTCTTGGCGACACCGTTAGGGAGTTCGGTTGTTATTGGTTTTCTGTCGAGATATTTGTCCTTGCTAAACGCATAGCGTTTATCGTAATAGCGAAGTAAAAGCTCGGTTACCTCGGGTAATTTTGCGTTTTCGAGCAATTCTAAAGCCTCATTCATGTTTTGGCCACCAAGGTTTTGCTGAAGTTTGCGAATGCTTTTTTCCAACTCAGATTTAGGGGCAGCACCATAGTCATCTACCAATCTTTCCACCCGAAATTCCATCGGAAGATGAATAGCAATTGCCTGTGCATTTCTCATAGTTGTCCAAAGCGGTTGAGGTAGATACACGCGTCCTATGGTCATCCCCTCACGCTCAATCCATATCCGCTTAGTAAGATCAAGCTTTTGTAATTTGTGGTGGAGGTTGTTCTGAAATTGCTGAGATGTTGGTTGCTCTGGCAGCCCTATATTCCCGAATGCAGAACCTTTATGATTGGCTAAACCTTCAAGGTCTAATATTTGCTCACCCTGATCTCTAATAGCGTGAAGAATGTCTGTTTTTCCGCTTCCAGTGGGGCCATCAATTACCAAGAGGTTCTTTAAGTCTAAAAACCCATTTAGCGCAGCGTTTCTATAAGCTTTGTAGCCACCCTCAAGCAACGTACAATTCAATCCTATTTGTTCAAACAACCAGGCCATACGATTACTTCGCATTCCCCCTCGCCAGCAATAAACACCTATGGTTCCGTCAACTGCAGCGTCTTTTGCCTTTTGTGCCAAAGCCGCCATCTTCGGACCAACAATTTCAAGTCCTTTTTCAATGGCATCTTGCTTTCCTTGCTGCTTATAGATGGTTCCAACAATCGCGCGTTCGTCATCTCCAAATAGTGGAATACTAATAGCCCCTGTTATATGACCCGAAGCAAATTCTCCGGGAGAACGGACGTCTACTAAAGGCGTTCCAGCTGTTGCAAAAAGATAATCTCGGGGTTTGAGGTACTCCATTTTAGGAGTAGCGAAGCTATCTGTTCTTAAGTACATCAGTACACTTTTTTGGTAGTAAATGAGTTGTACCTACTTTCCATCGCAAATGATTACCCGAGAACAGGAACAAGAGCTAATAAGGAAGGCGCAAAAGGATATTAATGCCTTTGGCCCTCTCTATGATGCTCATTTCAGTACAGTTTTCGGATTCATTTTTAAGCGTGTTCGGAGTCAATCTTTAACAGGAGAGCTGACCTCGCTTGTGTTTGTAAAGGCCATGAATTCCATGTCTAAGTATGTGATTACTGGCGCCCCACTTTCGTCTTGGCTCATTCAAATTGCGCTAAATGAGGTGCGACAATATCATCGAAGAACTAAAAAGCAGACATCAGTGCCACTTAGCGAGGCTGATTTGGTTTCTGTGTTGAGTGAATTGGATGACAAACAAGAGAAAGAACGTAACATGGATGCGCTCATTGAGGCGCTTAATAAGCTAGACGATGAAGCATCCATCTACGTAGAAATGCGTTTTTTTGAAGGAAGGTCCTTTAAAGAAATGGCAGAGATTTTGAACATATCTGCCGATAATGCCAAGGTGCGGACCTATCGCGCTTTGAACCGATTACGAACAATAATGACCAACTTCGGCACAACAAAATGACGCGTTATCACGCAAATACCGAAACAGAAAAGAAGGGTTCTTTTAACGAAGTTCCGTCTCAAGATGAGATGAACAAGTACAAGGACTTTGGCAAGCTGACGCATAATTACCAACGGATGACTAATCCGCTGTACAAACGCCCAATTTATAGATACAGAAAGGGGTTTCTGGTAATTCTACTTGTTTTGATAGTGCTTTGGCTTGTGCTAGAGTTCGGTTAGAAATTTTTTTCTGTTCCCTTTTTTAATTCCTGCATTCTATTGATAGGACACTGAGAATTCCGGCCGGATATCAGTCCTGAAACACTACGCCAAATGGCGTGGCTAAGGATTGTATTAACCAAACTCTACTATCATGGCTGGACAGAAAGAATCTTCAAGACAAAAAATGATCGGGATGATGTATCTCGTTCTTACCGCGCTGCTTGCGCTCAACATTTCGAAAGATATTTTGGATGCATTTGTAATTGTAAACGAAAGCTTAGCGGCAAGCTCAGAAACTACTGCTAAAAAATTGGATGCTCTGTACTCCGATTTCGATTTGGCAAAGGCCGTTGACCCGAAAAAAGTCGACAACTATTGGGCACGATCTCGCGAAGCTAGAAGACGAGCTTCCGAACTCAACACGTTTATCGACAGTGTTAAAACCACACTCATATCAAAAACAGAAAAAATAGACCGTTCCGTGGCCGATACACTTTCGATGGAGCTCATTGCAAAAAAGGACGATTACGATACGCCCACTAACCTTCTTATTGGCAGTAAAGAAGACGGATCGAGCGGCTTGGCTAGTAAACTCAAAAACAAAATAGTGGAGTATCAAGACGCAATGAGGGAGTTGTTAAATGAGCAAGACCAAACCTATTTCAACGACCGAATTAATGTTGCAGATAGAAAACTAGTCGACAATACATCGACCTGGGAAACCAACAATTTTTACAACACACCATTGGTTGCGTCATTAGTGATACTCTCCAAGTTACAGATGGATGTGGCGGATGTTGAGTATGATGTGGTGAACAAACTTTACCGTTCGTTTAATCAGAAAGATTTCTTTTTTGACACCATTGCCGCAACCGTCTTGCCTCAAAGTAATTACGTTTTGCTAGGGGAGGAATACTCTTCAGACATTATTGTAGCTGCTTATAGCACCACACGGTCACCAAAAATCAGAGTAGGAAAACTGAATAAAGAGGGTAACGAATTAACCTCGTTGGAAGACACAGTAGCTACCGAAAACGGAAAAGGCCTTTTCAGAAGACGCGCAACCGCTGAGGGAATTTTCAGCTATCAAGGAATGGTGGATTTGATAGATAGCGAAGGAGAAACTCAGAGCTACCCTTTTCAATCGGAATACATCGTTGCAAGACCATCACTGGTGGTTTCAGCGACTCAAATGAATGTGCTTTATAAGGGAATAGAAAACCCAGTTGCTATTTCTGTTCCAGGCGTACCGGCAGAAAAAATTAGGGCAACTATTACCGGGGGGAACACACTGAAAAAAGTAGGTTCTAATTCATACATGGTTCAAATGACACCAAGCTCTCCAAACCAAGTTTTTGTAAATGTTTCCGCTACAATGGCTGATGGATCAACCAGAGATATGGGTCGAATGGAGTTTCGAGCTAAGCGCTTACCAAAACCATTTTCTGCCATTAATGGGAAGGAAGGAGCAATCAGAATGTCGCCAAACGAAACCTGCGCTCAACTAGGGCTTTCTGCCAAATACGATTCAAACTTTGCCTTCAATCTATATTGCAATGTGACCAAATACCGTGTCTTGATAACTGACAACAAAGGTCAAATTGTATTGAATACTGGTTATGATGGCTCTCGCTTTGATGCAAGTTTGAAGAGCAAGCTGTGTGCGGTAAAGCCAGGTTACAGAATCACTTTCGAAAACATAAAAGCCGTTGGAAGCGATGAGGTGGAACATGAGTTGGCCCCAGTCATAATCATTGTAAAGTAGGAAGCGATGAGGCGATTGAAATTGATGGTAGGAAGTCTTCTACTTGCATTAATGATGGTTCAAACTGGGTGTTCTCAAAAGCCACCAGATTATACTGAAGTAAAATCTCAAATAGCCGAAAGAAGGGTACAGCTTTGTGCAGCATACAGCAATGAAAAGTGTGACAAGGATTCTGTTGTGCGCTGTGCACAACAGTTCCTATTCACCACAATGACTGGACAAGTCTTTCCAAGCTGGTATGGGACTAAATGGGATTATAATGGCACGACCGAGGAACCAAGAAAAGGCCACATAGCCTGTGGGTATTTTGTCACCACCACGCTGCGCGATTTAGGGTTCAACATTCCTCGCGTGCGTTGGGCTCAACTTCCTTCAGAAACCATGATAAAAGAGATGACCGAAAGCAGCCAAATAAAGCGGTATCGGTTTGCTGACATCAAACACATTGAAAGCGAAATCCGCACTTGGGGCGAAGGACTTTATGTGGTGGGAATGGATTCTCACACGGGATTCATTGTCAATATAAACGGCAAATGTCGCTTCGTTCATGCGGATTATTTCAATCCCTCGTTTGGGGTTATTTCGGAAGCTCTAAACACGGACAATCCACTTAAGAGTTCGAAATACCGTGTCATTGGAAAGATTCTTACTGACGAAATGGTGCGTAAGTGGCTCGATAATCAGCGTTTTCCTTGATTTGAACCAAGCTTTTATTGCGCAATTCTGATTACTTCGTGGCATGCAAAATAAGATAGCTACGGAAGTTGGATGCAAGCCTAGTCAGGTTGCAAGCACCTTGAGTTTATTAAACGGTGGTGCCACGGTTCCTTTTATATCGCGGTACCGTAAGGAAGCAACAGGTGGGTTGGATGAGGTTCAAATTGCTCGAATTAAAGAGTTAGCCGAACGTTATGCAGAATTGGAAAAGCGGAGGGAAACAATACTTGCCTCACTAAAAGAACAGGATGTACTCACGCAAGATTTAAAAACTAAGGTTGAGGGAGCTGCTACTATACAAGAGTTGGAAGACCTCTACCTGCCGTTTAGACCGAAACGCAAGACGCGAGCATCAATGGCGGTGGAGTTGGGATTGGAGCCCTTAGCCAAGATTCTGATGGCCCAGAATGAGCGTTTTCCACAACAAGCCGCTCAACGATTTGTGAAAGGAGATGTTGCTTCGGTTGGAGACGCACTCCAAGGCGCTAGGGACATTATTGCCGAATGGATGAACGAGAACGCGGCTTTGCGGGCGCGTTTACGCCAATTGTTTCTTCGCGAAGCAATGATAAGCTCCAAACTGGTGAAGGGTAAAGATGATTTAGGGGAGAAATTTCGAGACTATTTTAAGCATGAAGAACAACTTAAACGTATTCCCTCTCATCGTTTTTTAGCCATAATGCGTGGCGAGAAAGAAGGGTTTTTAAGAGTCAACATATCTCCTAAGGAGGAAAGCGCATTGCAACTTCTAGAACGCTTTTTTGTCAAAGGTCAAACAGCCAGCTCTGATGAGGTGAAAACTGCAGCCAAAGACGCATATAAACGCCTTTTGCAACCCTCTTTAGAAACCGAAATGCGTAGTACGTTTAAGCAACAATCGGATGAGCAAGCGATTAATGTTTTTGCCGAAAACCTTCGGCAGTTGCTCATGCTTCCACCGCTTGGCGAGAAGCGAGTGTTAGCACTCGACCCTGGTTTTAAATCGGGATGTAAAGTGGTGTGTTTAAGTGCACAAGGTGATTTGATGCATAACGAAAACATTTATCCACATCCACCTAGAAATGAGCGTTCTCAAGCAATGAAAAAGCTTTCAACGCTAGTGGAACAGTACAAAATTGAAGCAATTGCCATCGGAAATGGAACGGCTAGCAGAGAAACGGAAGCGTTGGTGAAAGCCATTCATTTTGACAGGAAAGTGCAGGTTTTTGTGGTAAGCGAGGCAGGAGCATCAGTCTACTCGGCAAGCAAAGTAGCAAGAGATGAATTCCCTCAATTTGATGTAACCGTCCGCGGTTCTGTTAGTATCGGAAGAAGGCTGATTGACCCGCTTGCAGAGTTGGTGAAAATAGACCCTGCGGCAATTGGAGTTGGTCAGTATCAACACGATGTGGATCAAAAGCAATTGCAAGCTTCGCTTAGCCGTGTTACAGAAAGTTGTGTGAATCAGGTTGGCGTAAATCTTAACACGGCTAGTAAGTTTCTGTTAAGCCACGTGTCCGGGTTGGGGCCACAATTGGCGGATAACATACTAGAGTTCAGGCTACAAAGCGGAACATTTTCATCGCGCGATGAATTAAAAAGTGTTCCACGATTGGGAGCAAAAGCGTTTGAGCAAGCCGCAGGGTTTCTTCGAATTCCGAATGCGAAAGACCCGTTAGATAACTCTGCGGTCCATCCAGAGCGCTACGGATTGGTAAAAAAAATGGCCAGGGACTTGAAAGTGACGGTGGCTGACTTGATTGGGAATGAAGCTTTAGTCAACTCAATTAACCTTCCAAATTATGTGACTATTGAGGTTGGCTTACCAACGTTACAAGACATTAAAGACGAGTTACTAAAGCCCGGAAGAGACCCACGCAGAATTATTAAAGTTTTTGAATTTGAAGCTGGAATAGCGAAAATCACTGACTTAATTCCAGGAATGGAGTTACCCGGTATCGTAACTAATATCACCGCTTTTGGGGCATTTGTAGATGTAGGTGTTAAGCAAGATGGCTTGGTGCATATTTCGCAATTGGCTGATAGATTCGTGAAAGACCCAACGGAAGTGGTGTCTGTTCATCAGCACGTGCGGGTAAAAGTGATGGAAGTTGATGCGGCTAGAAAGCGCATCGCTTTTAGCATGAAGGGGCTTAACGAATAAGCGCTACACGGCCCAGCTTTTTTAAGCCCCGGCCCCGATAATCTTCATACAAAATTTGGTAGGTGTAAATTCCCGTTTTTACCTCTTTACCTGTTTTTCTGTCTGTTCCGTTCCATCCAACGGTAATGTTGTTGGTATAAAAAAGCACTTTTCCCCAACGGTCGAAAACACGGAAATCTATGTTGTTAATGTCTTCTCCGTACGCATAGAAAACATCGTTAGCTCTATCCTGATTGGGTGAAAAAGCGCTCGGAACATAAAGCGTTGTGAAGGGCGCTATGTACACAGAATCTGAGTACGAATCTGGACAACCGAAGCTGTTAAAAGTGGTAAGCGTAATTACTTGATACCCTGTATCGCTAAAGAAGTAAGACGGGTTTTGCTCGTCAATGAGAGCTGACCCATCTCCATAATCCCAACTCCAAGAGATTGCATTTTCACTTAAGTCTTCAAAATGAATGAGTGGCTCAAGAGCTGTTGTGTATGTAGGGTCTGCACTAAACAACGAGTTAGGCGTTGGGTTTACCGTAATGGTTCCGGAAGCATCATCGGTGCAATTTCCGAGGGTCGCCACCATGGTTACATCAAACGTTCCTTCAGACTGATACAAAACAGAAGGGATTGAATCTGTAGACGTTTGCCCATCGCCAAAATTCCAGACGAAAGTGACTCCCGTAAGTGGAGTAGTTAGGTTTTCGAAGAGCAGTGTATCACCAATACAAACCGAATTTCCAGAAAATGCTGCTGATGGAACTGGCTCAACGTCAAGAGTGGTTTGGTCTGAGTTCAAGCAGCCAAAAGCGTCTGTACCAATTACGGTGTAAGCAGTTGTTGCAACAGGCGAGGCTGATGGGTTTCCGATTGCCGCATTGTTCAAACCAGTTGCTGGGTCCCAGACGTAAGTTGCTGCACCAGAGGCATTGAATCCAACACTTTCTCCAGCACAAATAGGACCGTAGTTACCGGCTAAAACTGTCGGTAGATCGTGCACAGTAGCTGTAATGGTTTCGGTGGTTGTGCAGTTAGCATTAGCCACCGAATAAGAAAGGGAAAACACTCCAACGCCCGATGTAGCTGGCGAAAATATACCTGTCGGATTAGAGATTCCCGTGCCTGCCCAAGTCCCTCCCGCTGGTGTAAATCCTGCTAGCGTTTCGTCTGGACTATCAATACAAAGATTAATGTCTGAACCAGGATTAACCGTTGGAGATGTTATGATATTCGTAACAATTGCTGCACTTGCTAGGCTCGTACAACCATTGTCGGTGGCTTCTACAGTAATGCTGTTACCAGCAACCAATCCAGTTGTGGTCCATGTTTCGGAAGCAGAATTCTGTACGGAAGTAGCACCATCAAAGAACTCATAATTGTCAAATCCAGACG
>ERZ889078.522-NODE-522-length-34759-cov-13.944156_pt1 | contig 34759 bp, 29 predicted proteins | sample MGYA00521266_ERZ889078 | MGnify/ENA primary metagenome ERZ889078 (study PRJEB32303, sample SAMEA104408618) | aquatic metagenome | biome: Brackish water; feature: Pelagic; material: water | place: Baltic Sea | collected 2014-06-16T06:34:00 | depth 76,534 m ...
GACCGGATTTCTATTGTCAGGATTATCACGGATGAGCTGGGGTTGGGGATAGATTCTGCATTGTCAGCTTATTGCGGAAAGGCATTTCAGTTAGGTCAAATCACTGAAAATGAGGTCCGTTCAATTTATAACGATCAGGTTTTCCATTTGGTCGAAGGCCTAAAGATCATCTCTTCCGTTCAGGTAGAAAAATCCTCTCACCACTCCGAGAATTTCATCCGCCTGTTGCTCGGGCTGGCCAAAGATATCAGGGTTGTCCTGATCCGGATGGCAGAGGTTTTGCATGATATCAGAATAACAAAACAGCTTACCAGAAGTCAAAGTAAAAAGCTTGCAGGTGAGGCCTTTTACCTATACGCCCCAATTGCTCACAGATTAGGATTTTACCATATCAAAACGGAGCTGGAAGAGCGTTCGATGCAACTTCTTTTCCCCATCGATTACAACCAGATCTCAGGGAAACTAAGAGAGACTGAGCGTACAAGAAACCAATATATCCGAAAATTCATCACCCCGATAGAATCATTATTATTAAACCAGGGGTTTGTCTTCGATATTATAGGACGGCCAAAATCTGTACACTCCATTTGGAAAAAGATGAAAAAGCAAAAGGTGGGATTTGAGGAAGTTTATGACTTGCTAGCTATCCGGGTGGTTCTGAAGAAGATTCAGGAGACCGAAAAATCCGATTGCTGGAAAGTATACTCTCTGATTACCGACATCTATTCTCCAAATCCGGCCCGCCTTCGCGACTGGGTCTCTACTCCAAAACCAAGTGGTTATGAAGCGCTTCATACTACGGTAGAAGGTCCTGATGGAAAATGGGTTGAGGTTCAGATCCGGACTGCGCGGATGGATGAAAAGGCTGAACACGGTGAAGCGGCTCACTGGCTTTACAAGGAGGGAAAACGAATGGAGGAGCCGGATGAGTACCTGGTCCGGCTTCGGCAGAAACTGGAGAAACCGGAGTCGCTACAACACCGGACAGAAGAAGCCGGATGGATTGACTTCAGGGATCCGCATATCTTTATCTTCACCCCGCAGGGGGACCTCAAGCGCCTGGCTGATGGATCATCAGTGCTCGACTTTGCATTCGAAGTACACAGTGATGTAGGAATTCACTGTACCGGGGCGAAGGTAAACGGGAAGACTGTACCCATCAAACATATACTGAAAAATGGGGATATGGTGGAGATCCGAACCTCCCGGAACCAGATACCAAAACAGGACTGGCTAAAGTTTGTCACCACTCCGAAAGCCCGTCAGAAGATCAAAAAAATCCTTCGTGATGAAGAGTTGAAAGAAGCTGAAGCCGGTAAAGAGTTGCTCTTCCGCAAGCTAAAAAACTGGAAGGTCTCATTCTCTGATGCTTCCATCGACAGTGTTGTTAAAATTCTTCACTTTCATACGCATATGGATCTGTACCAGGCAATTGCTGTCGGTAAACTTGATCCCTCCCTTGTAAAGGATGCAATCCTGCATCCGGAAAAAACAGGGCCGAAGCCAGGTGTATCGGCTTCTCCCCCTCAGGAAGAGAAAGTTGAAGAGAGGAGCGATGATGTTATTTTCCTTGATCAGGGATTGAACAACGTGAATTACACCCTTGCCTCCTGTTGCCAGCCTGTGTTTGGTGATCCCGTATTTGGGTTTATCACTGTATCCCGCGGGATATCTGTACACCGGATCAATTGTCCGAATGCCAAAGATCTTCAACGCAGATACAACTATCGTGTGGTTCGTGTGAAATGGAGGGAAGTCGCTGTATCAAATGCTTTCCAGACAACAGTTATGATCCAGGGAATTGATCAGATCGGGATGTTGAATACCATTTCAGATATCATTACTCATGAGTTGAATGTCAACATCCGGTCAGCAACTATCGAGTCCGATAAAGGACTTTTCAAGGGTGCCATCAAGGTGTTTGTAAAGGATCAGAAACAGCTGGAGAAGCTGGTCCGAAGGCTTGCAAAAATACAAGGTGTACTAAAGGTTACTCTTTAAGTTCAGCTTCCATTTTATCGCGATCCTCCGGAGATAGAGCTGCACAGTCGATCATTCCTCTGTTCATCGACATCTTGAATTTCTTGCCAAACTCCTGATCATTCACAAGATCACCGTATTTCTCCTGAAATTCCGTATTCAGAATTGTGATCTCCGTGGTAATCTTATGTTTCTCAGTAGAATACTTTTGAATATTCAGGGAGTCATTCGCATCAATCGCTCCTTTCAGATTATTCTGAACTTCAATGAACTTGCACATAGCATCTGCTAGGGGCGCTACATCTTTATCCAGTTCGTTTGAACCGCAACCAGTAAACCCAATCAGGGCAATTGCCAATAAAGTAATAATGTTTCTTCTTAATTTCATATATGAATTTTTTTTGCGCAAAGATACTGGTTTTTCCAGTTCTCCTAATCTTCTTATCTTTATCTGCGCAATCCGCGGTATCTGCGGTTAAATTGATGAGCCATGAAAAAAATCACTTTAACATTAGTCATCCTGTTGTTCATATCTATGACAGGTTTCTCTCAAAATCAGGACCCTGCCCTGCAGGAGGATGTCAAATCCCTGAAATCTGATATCCGGGATCTCTCATTCGATGTTGATCAGGTAAGAAAAGCCGTCGACGACATTCGGTGGTTTAACCGGGTTGGTGATGTCGCATTCATTGATAAAGTGTACATCACAGGCCCTCCTGTCAACCAGGAGACAGTGACAAACAAAACCGCAATGGGGGTTAAGAATCCCGTGAAATTCTATGCCTATATATTCATCCCGAAAGGAATTGACGGGGGTAAAAAATATCCTCTGCTGGTTTTTCCACATGGTGGTGTTCACGGCGATTTTACCACCTATTACGCGCATATTGTCCGGGAGATGATGGCCCAGGGGTATATTGTGATAGCACCTGAATACCGGGGGAGTACCGGCTACGGGAAATCATACTGGGAGCGTATCGATTATGGTGGATTAGAGGTGGAAGACGCCGATGCCAGCAGGAACTACATGGTTGAAAACTATGATATTGTGGATAAAAACCGAATAGGTATTCTTGGCTGGAGCCATGGAGGGATGATCTCATTGCTTGCCGTATTCAACCATCCTGAAAATTACACTGTTTGTTTTGCCGGTGTACCTGTAAGTGACCTGATCTCCAGAATGGGTTACCAGGATGATGACTACAGGGCGCTCTATTCAGCCGATTATCACATTGGGAAAACCGCCCAGGAGAATGTGGAGGAGTATAAGAAACGCTCACCGGCCTGGAACACGCACAAGCTGAAAACTCCGCTGTTGATCCATACAAATACCAACGATGATGATGTCAATGTTTTGGAGGTAGAGCACCTGATCAAGGGATTGAAAGCAGATGGAAAAAAGTTCGAGTATGAGATCTTCCAGGAAGTGGAGGGAGGTCATTCGTTCGACCGTATCGACACCCGGACGGCCAAAGAGATCCGGCTAAAAATTTACTCGTTTCTGAATCGCTACCTGCACCCGCCAAAGCCATTAAACACTATCGGAGAGATTGATAGGGCGGCATACCGGTGAGACGTGAGACGTGAAACGTGAAACGTGAAACGTGAAACTAAAATTGCAGACTGCCAACTGCCAACTGCCAACTGCAGACTGCCCACTGCTCACTAACCTTTTACCAACTTCTCAAGTCCTGCAATCATAAACACTTTTTTGATGTCTGGCTTCAGGGCCTTAATCCAGAAATTTCCAGCTCCCAGTGTTTTATATTGTTTCAGACAGATACGCAGAAACGTTGAGGAAATATAATCGACCTCATGAAAATCAAACTCCATTTTTTTTCCGTTGTCAGTTATTTTATCAATCTCAGGTTCCAGTTCAAGAGATGCGATGGTATCGAGTCTTCCCGACAAATGACAAATCACCAGTTCGTCGGTTGATTCTGTTTTCAGATTCATATTAGTCTGTTTAATAGTTTTTATTGTATTCGCGTTCAAGAGTGTCGGCATCTAACGATTCATCCAGATAGATATCGAATCCGAGATTGAGCATCCTCACATTCATCCGGCGACGGGTTACCCGCTGGATGTTCAGTAAGTGGCGAGCCGAGACATTATCGGTAGTGATGTTTTTGCCAGCCGTTCCGCACCCTAATGTGAAGGAGGTTTCAAGTGTATTGAACAGGGAACCGACAGCGCCCTGTGCAGAGGGCATGTTTACAACAATTCTTCCGGCATTCATCATGACGGAGAATTTCTTTATTCTCTCTTCATCACAAGAGAAGATGGAGGCAGTATGGCCAATTCCTCCATGATAGTTGAGTTCAATGCATTTCCGGGCAGCATCGTCAAAATCATTTGCCTCGTAATAGGCCAGGATCGGAGCCAGGATCTCAGATGAGAGAGGTTCTTCATCTCCTATTTTTTCCAGAGGAACCATCAGTAACCGTGTTCCTTCCGGGACTTTTATTCCGGCCATTGCAGCAATTTTTTCGACAGACTGTCCAACAACGGCCCCATTCATCGATTTGGTTTCTGTGTTCCAGGCCACTTTTTCAACGGCTTTAGTCTCTTCAGGATTGAGGAAATAGGCTCCCTGCCTGACCAGCTCTTCTTTAACTTTGCCGGCAATCTCCTTATCCACAACAAGAGCCTGTTCACTGGCACAGATGGTTCCATTGTCAAACGTTTTAGAAAGTATCAACTGTTCTACGGCAAAGGAGGGGTCGGCTGTTTTTTCCATATAGACAGGTACATTTCCTGCACCTACACCCAGCGCAGGGGTTCCCGAACTATATGCCTCGTGTACCAATCCTGTTCCACCGGTTGCCAGGATCAGCGCAAGCTTTGGATGTTTCATCAGGTGCTGGGTCTCTTCCCTTGTCTTATTATTATTCCACTGGATACAATCTTCGGGGGCCTCTTCACTCAGTGCAGCTTCATAACAAATCCGGGCAGCTTCAATAGTCGAGTTGGCTCCTTTTCGGGGGGGGCTGATGATAATAGGATTGCGGGTCTTAAGGGCAATCAAAATTTTGAAAATTGTGGTGGAGGTAGGATTAGTTATAGGTATGATCGCTAGAATAGGTCCGATGGGCTGGGCAATTTCAACAATACCTGAATGTTCGTTTTCCGATATAATTCCTACTGTTTTCTGGTTTTTAAGATTTTCGTAAACATACTGGGCGGCGATGGCATTTTTCGTAACCTTGTCTTCCCACCTGCCCATCTGTGTCTCTTCGGCCGCCATCTTCGCAAGCATTACCCTGTTATTCAGTGCGGCTTTGTAAACTGCCCTAACGATCCGGTCAACCTGTTCCTGATCGTACTGGTTAAATATCGCCGCAGCATAGGTTGCCCTCTCCAGGATCTCTTCAATGTGGTTTCTCTCTTGTTCTTCCATAGATTTCTTACGTATTTGAAATGATAAATGTACAAATTTTACATTTATAGACAGGAAAGATATTTCCTTTGATTCAGCATAGAATTCCATTTCAGTACCTTTGCAAAAATATTTACGAATTGAAATCTCCTGAAATCACCGCCCCCGTCGGAACCTGGGAATCTCTTTCTACTGCCATCCAGGCTGGTGCGGATTCTGTTTATTTTGGGGTTGGAGTGTTAAATATGCGGGCCCGCTCTTCAATCAACTTTACGCTCCGTGACTTAGTAAAAATTACGCGGATTTGCAGGAAGCACCAGGTAAAAACCTATCTCACGGTAAATACGGTCATCTTTGATGCCGAGGTCGGGGAGATGAAGCGGATCGTGAATTCGGCTAAGAAGAATGGCGTTGATGCTATCATTGCTTCCGACCAGGCGGTTATCCAGTATGCACGATCGGTTGAAATGCCGATACACATGTCAACCCAGACCAATATCACAAATCTGGAAGCAGTGAAGTACTGGTCGCAATTTGCCGACGTGATGGTTACCGCCAGGGAGCTTAATGTCGATCAGGTGGCTTCCATCGTTCGTGCTATCAAGCGTCAAAAGATTACAGGTCCGTCAGGCGAGCCGGTCAGGCTGGAACTGTTTGCCCACGGCGCCCTCTGTATGGCGGTATCAGGCAAATGTTACCTGAGCCTGGATCAATACAACGCCTCTGCCAACCGTGGTTCGTGCTACCAGCTTTGCCGCCGTCCATACCGGGTAACCGATTTCGACGGGGAGGTAGAGCTGGTGGTTGATAACGAATATATCATGTCGCCCAAAGATCTCTGTACCATTGGTTTTCTGGATAAAATCGTATCAGCAGGGGTGTCTGTTTTGAAAATCGAAGGCCGGGGAAGAAGTCCGGAATATGTGAAAACCGTTGTCTCCTGCTACCGCGAAGCCATTGACGCGATTGCCGCAGGTAGTTATTCAAAAGAGCTGGTCGATATGTGGCTTGACAGGTTGAAAACAGTCTACAACCGTGGTTTCTGGGATGGTTACTACCTGGGACAAACCATGGGTGAATGGGCCGGACAGCATGGTTCTGATGCTACACAGTCAAAAGTATACATTGGAAAGGTGACCAACTACTTCACCAACCTGAAAGTTGCAGAAATCAAGCTGGAATCCGGATTCCTGGCATCCGGGGACAAGATTTACATCCAGGGGCCTACCACTGGTGTGATTGAGATGACAATACCTGAAATAAGGGTAGACCTGAAGCCAGTTAAAAAGACTAAAAAAGGAGAGGTCTGCTCGATCCCTGTCCCTGAGTTCCTGCGCAGAGCAGATAAAATCTATAAAATCATTGAAAAAAATTAACCGCCAGGGCATCGAAGGGAGTTTCATGGGAAACTTACATACCCACACCGAGTTCAGCGACGGCTCCTCTCCCCCGGAAAACTATATTGAAGAAGCTGAAAAACTTGGATTTTCTGTTCTCGGTTTTTCAGATCATTCACCGGTTCCATTTCCAAATACATTCGCAATTCCTGAGGGAGGACTGCCGGCTTATGTTGAGGCGATAACTACATTAATGACCCCTCCTAGCCTCCCCTTGAAGGGGAGGAGTAAGTCCCCTTCAGGGGATTTAGGGGTAAATCCGGAATACGGAATCCAGATCCTTCTCGGTCTCGAATACGACTACATCCCCGGTCTGACTGCATCCGTCAGAAATCTCCGCGAAGAGTATCAGTTCGATTATATCATCGGCTCGGTGCACCTGGTCCGCAACAGCCATCCTGATCTGCTCTGGTTCATCGACGGTCCGAAGGTAAAGACATATGACAAAGGTCTTCGTGATGTGTTTGGGGGTGATATAAGGAAAGCTGTAACCGCTTACTGGAGACAGCTCCAGGAGATGATTGTTCAGGAACAACCTGATATAATCGGTCATCTTGACAAAATAAAAATGCACAACCACGACCGTTATTTCCGTGAAGATGAGCCCTGGTATGTTGCCCTGACTGAGGAGACCCTTGAACTGATCCGGCAAAGAGGATCTGTAGTGGAAGTTAACACGCGGGGAATCTATAAGCAACGATCCGACACTCTTTTTCCGGGGCCTGAATTGCTGAAAAAAATTCTCGCACGCAGAATCCCGATTACCCTGACTTCCGATGCACACAAACCCGAAGAGCTCTCTCTCTTTTTCCCCGAAGCAAAAGAGGTCCTGAAAAGTATCGGATTCAATTCGCTTTGGACCTTAACATCAGGTGGCTGGGCGGAAACAGCGATATAGAATGCTGTAAGCATGACTCACCGATTTTTCGTATTTTCGCTTCAGGGTAACAGCTTTATATGATATCAAGGGATACGATCGATACCATCATTTCTACTATCCGGATTGAGGAGGTGATTGGTGATTTTGTAAGCCTCCGCCGGCGGGGTGTGAACATGATTGGATTGTGTCCGTTTCACAATGAGAAAACCCCCTCCTTTACTGTTTCACCCACAAAAGGAATCTATAAGTGTTTTGGATGCGGCAAGGCTGGAAACGGAGTTAACTTCGTGATGGAGCACGAACATTTTTCCTATCCTGAAGCGTTACGCTACCTGGCCAACAAATACCAGATCGAAATTGAGGAGGAGGTTCAGACAGCGGAGATGCAGGAGAAGCTGAGCGAGCGGGAGGCACTTTTTAACCTGAATCAGTTTGCACTTGATTTTTTTGTAACAACCCTTCACGATACGGAAGAGGGCAGGGCTATCGGGCTCAGCTACCTGAAAGAGAGGGGGATCCGCGATGACATTATCCGGAAATTTCAATTAGGATACAGCCCTAAACAATGGGATGCCTTTACCGGGCATGCTAAAGAGCAGGGTTATAAACTGGATGCCCTTGTAAAGAGCGGAATGACCATTCAAAAAGAGGAACGGGCCTATGACCGCTTTCATTCACGGATGATCTTCCCTATTCATGGTGTTTCAGGCAAGGTGATCGGTTTTGGTGGCAGGATCCTGACTTCCGGGAAAAATCGTCCGAAGTATGTAAACTCACCCGAATCAGAGGTTTATAATAAAAGCAAATCCCTTTATGGGATCTATTTTGCCCGTAACGCCATTGCCTCAAAAGAGAACTGTTACCTTGTGGAGGGGTATACTGATGTGATCTCCCTTCACCAGGCGGGGATAGAAAATGTTGTGGCCTCATCGGGGACCTCCCTTACCCATGATCAGATACGGATGATCCTGCGATATACCAAACAGGTAACCATTCTCTATGATGGTGATCCGGCGGGGATCAAAGCATCTTTTCGTGGTATCGACATGATTGTTGAAGAGGGGATGGATGTGAAAATTGTCCTGTTTCCCGATGGAGAAGATCCGGATTCCTATGCACGCAATCACCATCCTTCCGAATTGGAAGAGTTCATCATCAAAAATGCCGACAACTTTATCTTATTCAAAACCAGACTTCTGCTTGATGAGACAAAAGGTGACCCTATCAAAAAATCGGGTCTTGTCAAAGAGATCGTGAATACGATCAGCCTGATCCCCGACGGAATTACACGAACATTATATATCAAAGAATGTTCGGCCCTGATGAACGTTCCCGAACAGGTTTTGATGAATGAGGTGCGCAAACTCTTGCGGAATAAGATCAAAAAGAGTATTCCCGGGGTGGAGAAGCCCGAGGATATTGGTTGGGTGGAAGAGACCACCGCCCCCTCCCAGGAGGAGATTGATCTTTTTTCCGACGAATATCAGGAGCGGGAACTGATCCGTCAATTATTGCTCTATGGGAGGGAAATAATTACTCTTCAGCGAAAAGATGAGGATGGCCAGGAGGTTCCGCATTCGATTCGGGTGGCGGATCTCATTGTTGTTGACATTCTCCGGGATGACCTCGGATTTGAAAGCGGGTTATACGGTCGTATTTTTGCCGAGTTCGTCGCAGCCCACGAGCTGGGGGAGGTGCCTGATGACACCTTTTTTAAGCTTCATGCCGATCCGGAGATTGCCCATGCAGCCATTGACCTGATGGTCTCCCAATATGAGCTGAGCGAAAAATGGGCGGCCAGCAATATCGTGATAGAAGAGGAGCCTGAACACATCAAAGAGCTTGTCATCACCGCAATGCTCTCCTTCAAGGCAAAGAAGCTGGACAAGATTATCATAGCCAAACAGAAAGAGATGCAGGTGGCCACAGATCAACAGGATGTTGAGTTGCTTCTGGCAGAACTCAGAGATCTAAAAGCCAGTAATATTCAGATCAACAGGGAGTTAGGAAGGGTTATTACCAAGTAGCTATTTTTGGAAGATCAAATTGTTTGTCTGCCATAGAGACCAGTTATCCATCAGCTCCTTCAATGCTGAATAGTCCCCGGTTTCAAAAACATTCCTGTCAATATCTATCTCCTTCCTGATCTGAAGCATGTTCTCTTTCTCCTTCACCTGATAAAAAAATGACCCGGCGCTATTTTTAATCCGGATCTCCTGACCCCCGGATACCAGGTTCAGATTTTCAGGTACAGCGATTGTGATGTCATAACTCTCATTGATTGCCGAAGGAAGTTCGGTGGGTGTCTGGCGTTGAGCAGGCAAACCGGAAACATCCCATCCGTCGACTCCTGTACTGATATAAGGAACTGTGAAATAGTAAAAATTCGAATCTTTTTTGAGCGCATCTGTTTTGTCCAGGGTACATGAAAAAGATGTTTTGTTTGGTGTCAGCTCAGAAAGTGAAATCTCTTTGATCTTTGCCGAAGCCACTCCTCCCCGGAGATAGTGTTTTAGTTTGTCGTCGCTCCTGGTCAAAGCCAGAAAAGGAATAGCTTCACCGGAAAGAGTCCCGTTCAGCTCCCCCGATAAATTCAGCTCCGAATCAACCACAAGAATCCCTTTCATGAAAAGAGTGCTTTTTTTCTTTTCCGGATATATCAACTGAACTGTTTTATCCTCCTTCAGCACCATGAATACCTGTCCGGATAGTACCCTCATGTCAAACGCGTTCGCCTGTTTTACGGACAGATAAATACCTCCAAGGCCGGAAACTTCAGCCCGGACAACCCACTCATCAAGGGTGGCAAGATTTCCAATCTGGTTGTCAAACAAATTTCCAGGGAAAAGTAAGACTGGTTCCGCCTGTATTCCTGCTTGTTTCAACAGAGTCGTCATCAGTACAGCCTTTTCGGCCACTGTTCCGCCGTTACTTTTCCATACCCGGGCAGGAGTACGCAATTGGTATCCCACATCCTCTTCCGGAATATGAAACAGGTTTATATCCTTCACAACACTCTCCTGGATCGCAAACAATAAATCCGTTTTCTTCTCATATTTGGCTTCAAGGCCCGTTACAAATTCGTTCATTTCCGGGGTGGTTTGGTAGCGAAACGATTCCTGGCTCATGAAAAATTCGGACAGAGAGTTATAGCTATCCAGGGTGCTAAAGATAAGGACGGGATAATTACCATGATTACTAAGCTGGTGTTTTTCGGTAGATATTGCCGGAACATCGGCTATCGTCCAGGTATAAACCCTGAAGTCATTTTCTGTACTTTGTGAAGGCTTACTGCTGCTATTGAACAGATGGAAAAACAGGGGCTGGTCTTTGGGTGTTCTGATCACAATTTTCATCAATTTCACTGGCTGGTCTTCTGCCAGCACAACACTTCCCATAAAAGCGGGTAAGAAACCCCCGGCTGTCCGGATTAGATAGTCGAGTGAGATTGTCGATCCAATTTCCAGTCCCGTATGGGTTATGATCATTTCCCGTAGGTTGTTGAAAGCGGGTGCGTGCGCGGCAAAGCGTGGTAAAACCTCGTTGAAGGCATTATCTGGGGTAACCACTTTTTTTCCATCCGCCATGACGGTAAATGCCTGATTCACTTTAACTTCCTGGTAATCCGGATTGTAAACAATAAAGGTCTCCCCAAACAGCCGGTGAAACGAGCGATAATTCTGAAGAGTCAGGGTTTTGGCAAACCGATAGTCTGTTGTTCCGTCCGTATTCAATGTATACTCTTTTGTAAGTGATTGATATACTGCGTCGTAGTTTTCATCCTGCGCTATAACTTTAACAAGCGGACTGAGACACAGCAATAGGATCAGGAGTATTGTCGATTTGTTCATAATGAATTCTTTGAATCTGTTAATTATTCTTTAGTTCTATGGCTACAGTCTCTTCCGCAAACCGGTTCTGCGCCTCAACAACGGCACGGTACTGGGGCCACTCCCCTGCTTCGTATATCCTTTTTCCAAGGGAGATATCTTCGGTAAAGGTCAGGGTTTCGCCCTGGAGTATATAACCGGCGGAGATAGAGGCTACGGCTCCCCGTTGATCAACTTTTTCAGGAATCCGGAGAGCTTTTTTCAGGGTTGGAATTCGTATTGCTTCACTGACCTCAACCTGGCGGGAGCATCTGTCGCGGAAAGCGAATTCCCTTTCTTTCAAATCGGTATCCATGGAGAGGTGAGACTGTGCCGACATAAAGAGCCTGGATGCCATCAATGGTTTGAAAAACATGATATTTCCTGAAACTACAGCATAATCCGGAATTGCAAAATCAATCTCTACCCTGATGGGCCCCGAAAGGTAGTCCATCGGATCTCCATATTCCAGCCGGGTGATGGTTGCCTTCGGGTTAATTTGCAGAAATTCCTGTTCGACGTTCTGATTCCATTTGGTTTTATTCGAGTTCTTAAATAATCCCCTTACAGAACCGTCGGATTGTCCTTCAGCAGTGATTGTCAGGGTTCCTTTCAGGGTTCCGTTAGTAAGAAGTTCGGAGTTGGAGGTAACCTTGATGTAATGATTTTCGGGAGACGAGAGGGGTGTTGTACCCAGGTCGGCTCCTTCGGGAACCCCCATCAGGTATTGTTGTTGTTGTTCGGCGCTGGACCACAATTCCCGTAAAAACGGCACCCATGTTGGATCGAGAAGCTGATAATTCCCGTCGTTTCTTTTTACGACTGTTACGCAGTGATTGAACTGGTCGGCGGGAATGTAATCGATGCGTGATCCAGCCATTGTCATTGCCGGATAGGATTCAAATCCGGCTGCCCGCAACATCGTGATCAACATGCCTGCTTTGTCCTTGCAAACACCGCACCGGTCGTTAAAGGTCATCTCCCCCGTATGTAACGTGAAGCCCTCTCCTTCGCCCATAGATATGCCTGAATAGCGAATTTCATCAGCACACCAGTGGGTCAGCAGGGAGATCGAGTCGGTTTCCGTTTTTGCATCTTTCAAAATTTCATCAACCTTCTCTTTGATTTCGGGGGTTGATTCAAAACTTCCATAATCCTCGTTGACACCAAAAAACCAGGTTGATTTCGCATACCAGTCCGGACTGGTGGAGAGCAAAAGCTTTGGTGCAACATCTGACAGAGAAACCATTCTTGGCTCTCTTTTTATCGGCAGCATATCGGTTTTGGAGAAGGTATAGACAAATTTGTCTCCTTCAAGCCAACCGGAAACCTGTACTTCGCCGTTGTAGAACTCGAACTGAAGTAGTTTCTCTTTCGGCACCTTCACCTTATACACCTTCAGGTTTACCGGGTTCGGACCAAAAAATTCCACAATGTCATAATAATGACCACGCATTGGGGGGATATATCTTTCGTCATCGTCCTGTTGAAGCAGGGCATAGGTAAATCCTTTCCGGAACATCTCAACCTCCACAGCGTCCCCCGGTTCGAGTCGCCCTATTTCAATCATTTTTTCCCTGGCACCCCAATAAATTGCTCTGGCGGGTGCGGGATAATCCATCACAGATCCCAGATCAAGGTTAACAATTTGTCCATTCTTTTTGTATATGGTGGCTCTCTTAATCTCAACAAAGGCCGATTGGGGGTCGTAGCCGAATATGAGTACGTTCAGGTTTTTTGCTCCGGTTGTTGTAAGAACCTTGTAAAGTACATGATTTGTAACATAGGTCAATCCGCTCTCCTGAACATCAGTAAGGGTGCTGTCGAAAACAACCAGCAGATTATCCTTGGGAAATGTGGAGGCGTCGCCGGCATTTTTTATCAACTCTTTGACAGGATCGCTAGCCAATGTGCATATCGTAATTAGCTGAATCAGAAGAATTAAACTATATTTTTTCATTGTTTGGGTTGGTTTGTTTCGGGATTAGCATTTACATATTCTGTAATATCCAGGTAGGTTTGATGAAGGGCTGGCTTTTTAAGATACTGGATTCGGCTGACAAATGTTTTCATCCACCTAACCTCTCCATCCTGCCTGATGATCCTGAACACGGTATGCTGTGGAATCTCTTCGCCCTCCAGGCGCCTTCCGGCAATATCCAGCAACCTTTCCTGGTCGTCCGGGTGAATTGATTTAACCAGATCCTCTGGCGACAATGCATAAATTTCATCCAGAGTATATCCCAATATTTCAGCCATGGTCTTGTTGGCAAATATACCCCGACCGTCCTGAAATACCAGAATGCCGAGAAGAGAGTTATTGATAATCGATTCGTACAATGCAAGAACCTCTGTGTTTTCTTTCATTTTTTCTGCAAGGAGGTTTTCCAGTTTTTCGCGAATCTCTTTGTTTTCAATCTCAAGTTTTCGCTGATAGGCCGCTATTTCTATTGTCATGACCATCTGTTCGAGATCATACGGCTTTAAAACATATCCGAAAGGTTTTATAAAAAATGATCGTTCATATACCTCCCTGGAGCTTTGGCCGGTCAGAAAAATGATGGCGCAATTAAATTCTTCCGTAATAAGGCGTGCGGCATCAATGCCGTTCATGGCCCCCCTGAGGTTGATGTCCATCAAAATGATGTCGGGTTCGCGGCCCTCTTCTTTCAGCTTACGGACATCTTCTATACTTTTCTCCCCCCTGGTGGAACTTCCCAAAACGTTGAATCCCGACTCCTTTAACTGATCTATAAGGCAGGCGGCAATCAACATCTCATCTTCCACAATGAAGACCGTAACAGCTTCTTTCATTTTTTTGAGCTGATCATTTTTAACATATTAATCTCCTGCTCCTGCAGAAAACGCCATTTACCCCTGGGCAGATTTTTCTTTGTTAGCCCGGCTAAATATACACGATCCAGTTTTTCAACCTTGTACTCCAGTTTTTCAAAAATTCTTCTTACAACCCGATTCTTCCCGGAATGAAGCTCCATTCCTATTTCACTCTTATCCTTCCCGTCAGTGATGTATTGAATGCTATCTACCTTGATAAACCCATCATCCAGTTCGATTCCATCTGCTATTTGTTGCATGTCTGCCTTGATAAGGGGCCTGTCAAGGCCTATATGGTAAATTTTCCGTATTCCGTAGCGGGGATGGGTCAATTTTTTTGCAATCATACCGTCATTTGTAAAAAGAAGTAGTCCGGTCGTGTTCCTGTCGAGTCGTCCAACCGGGTATACCCGTTCAGGGCAGGCACCTTGTATCAGGGACATCACCGTGTTTCGATTCTGTGGGTCTGTAACAGTAGTGATGAAGGCTTTGGGTTTATTCAGAAGGATGTATCGATATTTTTCCAGGGTCAGTGTTTTGTTGTCAAATTCAACGCTGTCTGTGGGTAATATTTTGGTGCCAAGCTCAGTAACCACTTTCCCATTTACCTGAACTTTCCCGGATTTGATAAGTTCGTCCGCTTCTCTTCTGGAACAAACACCGGCATTGGCAATGTATTTATTTAATCTGATGTTTTCGGGTTCTGTTTCGCGAACTCTTTTTCTGATTGGTCGTGATTGCGATTTTCTCTCTTTCATTCTTCTGGTTCAAATGGTGGTTTAATTTTTACCCCATCATAACGGGTTTCTATTCCGTTCATATAGGAGATGATCAAAAAAAGTGTTCCGTCGTAATTGTATTTTATCCAGTTTCCCTCTTTTTTGCCAATAACGTATGAGCCCTCGTCGCGGACCTTACCGTTATCCCAGTAATACGTGTGTTTCCCGTCTGGAAGATCCTCCAGAAAACGACCCTTGAAAATAGCCAGGCTGTCGGTTCCATTATCGCCTTTCTGAAGCTGATAGGCAACCCAGTCGCCTGTTCTCAGTCCATCCCTATAGCTACCACGCTGGTAAAAATCGCCAATGAGCTGGAACCAGACTCCATCTTCAAGGCCCTCAAAGTATTCGCCCTTCTCTATGAGATTTCCATCTGCATCATACTCTTCAGACATACCGTCTTTTTTTCCACGGTAATAGTTCTCTTCACGTAAAAGTTGTCCTGAATCGTAATACCATCTCCATGTTCCTTCGGGCTTTCCCTCTTTGTTATATTTTCCTGTTTGTTCTGTTTTTCCGTTTGGATGATAAAATTTCCATGGTCCCGTTCTGGTTCCGTTATCATATTCACCTTCCGCTTTCAACGATCCGTCGGGATAATACTCTTTCCAGGACCCGGACCGACTTCCGTCCTGTAGTACAAGGCCCTCTCCGGCAAGTAATCCGTTCCTGTATTCGACTGCCGCAACAATGGTCCCTTCCGGAGAAAATTCAATAGAGATACCCTCCAGGATGCCGTTCCGGTATAGGCGTGTTGCCTTCACAGAGCCATCCGGGAAATATTCCCTTTCTACCTCAAGTTTCTGAATCTCCTGCGCTTCCGGCTGAAGCACATCATCAATATATTTGGAAATATGTATCAGGTCTCCCTTTTCGGAAAACTCCTTGAAATACCCGTTTTTCTTATCGTTTCTATAAGTTCCTTCAAGCTTTATTTTTCCGGTTTCCCAAAAATTAACCCATCGTCCCTGCCTCCTGTTAAATTTATCTTTCCGGTTGATACGCTGCCGTTCAACAATGAAACCTTTTTTGTATTCTGTGATCGTAACAATCTCACCGTTAATATCATACTCTTTTCCAATACCCTGTTCAAGTCCTTTAATAAAGGGTATTTCCAGTTTTTTCCATCCATCGGTATGATAATATTCTGCGGTTCCCTCTTTGATATCATCGATATAGTATTCTTTGATAACCTCCCGGTCAAGCCATGAAGTTTTATATCCGTTTCTTTTTCCATCCAGATATGTAATCTCCAAAATCAATTCCCCTTTCGGGTTGTAGAATTTCCATATGCTGTCGAGGTTGTAATCGTTCCTGTTTCCTTCTGATTTCAGAACACCGGTTTCATAATAGGATTTCCAATATCCATCAGGTTGGCCATTCCGCATAGTTCCTTCACTGGCAAGTTTCCCATTTTGATGGAAAAACTGTTGAATTCCTTCCGGTGGTATTGTATCCTGTCCGAAAGAAGAAAAAGAGGCGGTTAATATGGTTATTATCAATACGGTATATCGCATGTGTCCGGCGGGTTACTTTGATAACTCCAGCATTTTCATTATTGGCTTTCCGGCCTTTTCAATCAGATCTTTCTCCAGAATTATTTCTGGCTGTTCATCTTTCAGGGCAAGGTAAATTTTCTCCAGGGTATTCTTCTTCATATAGGGACAATCGTTGCAAGAGCATTTTTCATCGGTATGTACAATGAGAAATTCCTTTTCGGGAGAATTTTTTTCCATTGCATGTAAAATTCCGGTCTCCGTTGCTACAATGAACTTCTTTGAAGAATCCGTTTTTGCATAATTCAAAAGACTTGTTGTGGATCCAATATAATCGGCCATTTCCAGTATAATAGCTTTACACTCCGGATGTGCGATCAGTTTCGCATCCGGGTGTTGCAATTTCATGTCAATGACGGTTTCTGCCGAGATGATGTCATGAACTTCACAGGATCCATTCCATAATACCATCTCTCTGCCTGTGATGTTGTTCACATAATTGCCAAGATTTTTATCAGGAGCAAAGATGATCTTCTGGTATTTTGGAAACGACTCTACAATTTTTATGGCATTGCTGGATGTACAAATGATATCCGACATGGCTTTTATCGAAGCCGAACAGTTAATATAAGATACTACAATGTGATCCGGATATTTCTCTTTAAATGCTTTGAATTCTGCCGGAGGGCATGAGTCGGCCAGGGAACATCCTGCTTCCAGATCCGGAATGATTACTTTTTTTAACGGATTCAGTATTTTTGCTGTCTCTGCCATAAAGTGTACGCCGGCAAACATAATAATATCTGCCTTTGTCTCATAAGCATTTTGCGCCAAAGCCAAACTGTCTCCAATAAAATCCGCAATATCTTGTATTTCAGGTACTTGGTAGAAATGAGCTAAGATAACGGCATTTTTATTCCGTTGCAGTTTCTTTATCTCATCAATTAATTTTTCTTTTGAAAAATACATTCTTTATAATAATAAAAATATCTCTTTATTTTATTGTTATTTATAGTAGGTGTTAGCTTGGTTGAAAGATTTAACCAGTAAAGTTTTGTTTATTCATTTGTTTTAATTTATGAACATGTTATACACACTATATATTCTATATATTATTGATTTATAGTAAAATAAAACATGTTAACTGAGTTAATCAATTTCTTGGTTGTTTATAAAAAGAGGCTTCGGAAGCCCCTGAAAGTTGTGAAAACAAGTTGGTAAAAAAGGACAAGTTTGGGTATTTCAGGAAGTTTTCTTTGACATCACCAGAAACACGATTTTTATAAGAATTTGATAACAAAGTTAAACAGTTGTCAACATTTTTCTGTTTAAAATTTAAAATAGTGGTTTTCAGGGTAACCTGAGAGAGAATGGCTACCTTTGGAAAAAAATATAAACAATGACTGAAAATGCCGAAATAATTGCTATAGGAAGTGATCATGCGGGTTTCGTTATGAAAGAATATCTAACAAAGATACTGGCTGGTTGGGGGGTCAAAGTTAAGGATTTTGGTGCGTTTTCGGAGGAGAGTATCGATTATCCTGATCCAATCCATCCTCTTGCCAATTCAATAGAAAAAGGAGAATATACCAGGGGCATTATTATCTGTGGTAGTGGTAACGGAGCAGCAATGGTGGCAAATAAATATCCACATGTAAGGGCAGCTCTTTGCTGGGAAGAGGAGATAGCAAAACTTGCCAGACAACACAATGATGCCAACATTATCTCCATACCTGCAAGGTTTATATCAAATATTCGTGCGGCTGAGCTTGTTCGTGTGTTTTTATATACCGAATTTGAAGGTGGGCGTCACGAAAGGCGTGTAAATAAAATCCCGGCACCTATTCAATCTTAACCTGATGAATGCATCTGCCAGTCAATTTCTTGAGAAAGCAGCCCTGAAGTCTTTTGATCCGGAACACCGCAAAAGACTGGATTTTAATATTGATAAATATGACCAGGCGGTTATCCTGGGAAAGCTGCAATACCGTGATATCGAACTTGCAAAACGCAGGGCTGCAAACCTGAAAGGAAAGGTTATCAACAAACTTGACACTTACCTGCTCGAATTTCAGAAAAATTTTGAAAAACGCGGAGGAAAGGTAATCTGGGCACACAGTGGACGTGATGCGCAAAAAGAGATCATGCAGATCATCAAAAAAGCGAAAGCCAGGGTGATAGTGAAGCAAAAAACCATGGTCTCAGAGGAGCTGGAAATCAACGAGGTATTAGAGAAAAACAAACGGGAAGTATTTGAAACAGATCTGGGCGAATACATCGTACAACTTGAAGGCGAAAAGCCGTATCATATTGTAACACCCGCAATGCATAAATCCAAAGAGGATGTTTCAGACCTGTTTCACAGAAAATTTGGTTTACCCGAAAATACACCCCCCGAGGAGATCACAAAGTTTGTAAGAGAGAAACTGCGCAGCGAATTCATCCGTGCAGATGTTGGGATTACCGGAGCTAATTTTCTGGTCGCAGATGTCGGGGCAGTAGCCCTGACAGAAAATGAGGGAAACGGCATATTAACGTTTGCTTTTCCAAGAATACACATTGTGGTTACGGGGATTGAAAAGCTGATCCCCACTCTGGAAGACCTGGACCTTTTTTACCCACTGCTGGCCACCTTTGGAACAGGTCAGCGGCTAACAGTTTATAACAACGTGTTATTCGGGCCGAAGAAAGCAAATGAACCTGACGGTCCGGAAGAGATGTACGTTATACTTGTAGATAACCGAAGGACGGAACTTTTAAAATTTCAGGAACAGCGAAAGGCTTTGTCCTGTATACGATGCGGAGCATGTTTAAACGAGTGTCCTGTTTACCGGAGTGTGGGAGGACACGCCTACGGGACTGTATATTCGGGCCCAATCGGCTCTGTAATTTCTCCCCATCTACTTGGTTTACGGGAGTACAATCACCTAAGCTTTGCATCTTCTTTGTGCGGGAAGTGTACCGAGGTTTGCCCCATAAAAATTCCGCTTCACGAACTCCTTTTATATAATAGAAAAGAGGCCGTATCCAGAAAATACAGCAGTTTTTTGTGGCGGAGAATGGTTGGAGCCTGGAAATATGCAATGCTTCACAGATGGACCCTCGACCGGCCGGGACCCGCGTTAAAAAACCGGACAATACGGGTTTTCGGTAAAAAACTGTGGGGCCCCCGAAGGGAATTACCAAAAATGGCCCAGAAAAGTTTTAAGGAGCTTTGGAAGGAGCGGCAATCAATCAGCTGAATTTCCGTAAAATCCTGCGAACTGAATCCATATATCCCCCACCGAAAAGATTCACATGAACCAGGAGGGGGTAAAGATTATACAGGTCAAGTCGTTCGCGCCACCCGGGAACAAGCTTTTGATGCGATTCGTAACCCTGGTAAAAACCGGATGAAAATCCACCAAAAAGCGTAGTCATAGCCAGATCTACCTCCCGATGACCATAATAAACGGCGGGGTCGATCAAACAGGCCTCACCTGTTTCGGAAACCATGAAATTCCCCCCCCAAAGGTCTCCGTGAAGCAATGCCGGCATATCGACAGGCATAAGCTGATCCAGCCGGGAAAAAAGTCGTGAGAATAAATTATCCGTATCACGGGAGAGTTGGCCAGAATCCCTTGCCGGCCGAAGCTGTTTCTCAAGCCGCTCCTCTATAAAAAAGTCAGTCCAGTTGGTTTGTTCTCTATTCGATTGAGGCAAAGAACCCATATAGTTATCATGATCCAACCCGAATGAAGAGGTAGAGTGATCATGCAACTTTGCCAGAGAGACACCAAAACGGAACATGAAATTTTTATCCGGCTGAGCAGAATCGATGAATTCCAGTAAAAGGGCAGAATAATGTTTCGTGGAGATTACCTCCGCAACGGAGGGAATATATAATTCATTTGCCTTCCGGAGAAGGGAAAGACCCAGCGCCTCCTTTTCAAACATGCCCGGAAACCTGTCTGCAGAATTGACCTTCAGGCAATAAATGCCCCCGGAGGTGTCGATCCTGTACACCTGGTTTATATCACCACCCGAAAGGGCCCTGCTTGCATGAATTTGAAAACGATGGCCGAGAAACTCAATGATTTCGTCAGGAAGCATTTAGATTAGTTACGACGTGTTTAACGAAAACAGGTTACAATATATGTAAAAATTATTAATTTTGTATATCTCTAATTACATACATGAATAATATTTAAACCAATCAGCACATAAAAACACAGTATTATGAAACAATCAAACCATTTTGTTAAAATCTGTTTTATTGCAGCCTGGATGTTGATAATGACTCCTTTTGTGAGCATTGCCCAGGAAGAAATTGATCCTTACGACAACCCCAACATGGACAGGATTCCACTGGAGCTTCTTCATAAATCACAACAAGCCACGGATGTTGTCCCATTATCATCGGTTGTCACCATTGATAATTATGACAACTTTGCTCTGGGTGTTGATTTTGCCGAAGGCAACATTGCGGAAAATCCGGGTATGCCCTCCTGGTATTTTGCCGCGTACAATACGAACGGAACCCACCATACTGAAGACGGGATTGTCTGGAATATCAACAACCCCAGCTTTGGAGTTTCTGTTCAGGGAGACCCCGTGCAGACCTATGACAGCCTGGGAAACCTCTATTATGAAAACATGTATGGCAGCATACAGGGCTGTAAAGTGGTTGTTTCCACCGATAACGGAACCACCTGGTCACCCGCGGTAACAGCAATTGCCGGCGTGGATAAGAATTGGCTGGCTGCTGACCAAACATCCGGACCATATGCCAACTATGTGTACACAACCATGACCAGAAATGGCGGTGGTAATTTCGCCCGCAGCACGAACTATGGTCAAAACTGGACAACAACCTTCCAGCCAAGCACCCAGAGCTTACCGGGCATGATGGTTTGCGTAGGTGCTTACCAGAACGTTCAGGGTGGGGCTGTCTATGTTGTGACCAATGGTGGCAGTGCTTTTGCATCTAATTATACCTTCTACCGCTCACTTGACGGAGGAGCTACTTTCTCCAATATGTCGAGTCAATTCTTTTCCGGTTATGTTGGAGCCAATGTAAACGGGCGCAACTCAGTTCAAAACATGAGAACCCGCCCCTACCCGTTCATCGCAGCCGACAACAGCTATGGCTCCAACCGTGGACGGCTTCATCTTGTATATGCATCAAATGACCCTCCCGGAAACGGAAACAAGCCTGATATCTGGGCCCGGCATTCAGATGATGGCGGAGTCACGTGGTCAGCGGCTGTTAGGGTTAACGACGACGTCAATACCACCCAGCACAACCAGTGGCATCCCGCCATCTGGTGCGACAAAGAAACAGGCCGCCTATACATAAACTGGATGGACACACGCGATACACCAACCTCGGACAGCGCCCTGATTTACGCGACTTATTCTACCGACGGGGGCGTTACCTTTGTTGAAAACCATGCGATCTCCAACAAGAAGATGAAAATAAACTGTAACACCTGTGGCGGTGGCGGCACTCCACGTTACCAGGGAGATTACGGTGGAATGGTTTCAAACAGTAAGACCTCCATGTCCTCATGGGCCGACTTCCGCAATGGAAACTTCTTAAGCATGACCGCCTACTTCCCCGATTTTGCAATGGCCGTTGATAAAGCTGGTGATACACTTTATGCGCCATTTGATGAAGTTACATTTAACGTAAGCGTTCCTTCTGTGAAGGGATATAGCGACACAGTTCTTCTCTCTGCTAGCGTCTTCCCTGTTCCCACTGCAGGAACGATCACTTTTTCATTTCCAGACGGAAATGAAATAACTGCTTTCCCGGGGTCATTACCCGTGAAGGTAATACTTACAGGTTCGGTACCACTTGGCAATTACACAGCTACTTTTGAGGGCAGGGGACCCAATGGAACACCAGCCCACAGGAGAACCGCCAACCTGAGCGTTCAGGAGGGAGGAGCATTTTTTGTAAATGCCACGGCTACTCCCGAAATCGTTTGCCAGGGCGTCTCTTCCCAGCTTGGAACTGTGGTAACCGGGGGTGTATCACCGTTTACGTATGAGTGGAGCCCGACCGTAGGTCTGAGCGATCCCTATATTGCCAATCCGGTAGCCTCACCTACAGCAACTACAAAATATTATGTAACGGTTACTGACAATGATCTGGTTGTTGAAATGGACAGTGTGGTTCTAACGGTTATGACAGCACCCCCATCTCCCGGTTCTATCACCGGCTCCTCAAATGTTTGCGAGGACTCTACAAGCGCATACCAGGTTGTTCCTATGATAGGTGCAACTTCATATTCCTGGACGGTACCCGCTAACGCTACAGTTCTTTCAGGTCAGAATACACCTGTTATTGAAGTTCAATGGGGAGAAACATCTGGAGTTGTTTCAGTAATTGTAGGCAATGAATGCGGAAACAGCCCGCCAAGCACAACAACAGTTGCCGTATCAACAATTCCGGTTGCTCCCGGAGCTATTCTTGGTCCCGATATGGGTTGTACCGGTGTAGAAACCACATTCCATATAGTCGAAATTCCCGGAGCGGATACCTACGAATGGACAGTACCCCTGGATGCCCAGATTACCACAGGCCAGGGAACCGAAGAGGTTACTGTAGTTTGGGGAACCACTGCTGGCGAGATAGCTGTTGTTGCACAGAACAGTTGCGGCATCAGCCCAGCCAACCAACGGACATTAACAGTAGGCGTCATCCCGGATCCAGCCGGAAATATTACAGGGAACGATACCGTTTGTACGAATCATACAGGTTATGTGTATAGCGTTCTTGAAATCGGCGGAGCGTCAACCTACGTCTGGACCCTCCCCGAAGGAGCAACAATTGCTTCCGGACAGGGAACAACACAGGTGGAGATCGATTTCAGCCAGACTGCCACCTCCGGGGATGTCTCTGTTTATGGAAAGAGTGATTGTGGCAACGGAACTGCTATGTCAAAACAGGTAGTTGTTTCTGAATGTGCCGGAATAGGAGAAAATAACCTGCTTGTAGATGTAACCCTTTATCCAAATCCGGCTGAAAAGACACTGAATCTCCGGATACAGGGTAGAGAAAAAGATCTTATGCTGGTAATCAGCGACGTGACTGGAAATATCAAATTGGCTGAAAAGCTGACAAATATTCCTTCAGAATATACTAAAATCGTAGATGTTTCTGGTTTTGCAGAGGGCCTCTACTTTATCAGGATGTCAAATGACGACCGCTATTTCATAGAGAAATTTGTTGTTAAGCGATAAAAAATAGAACAGAAATTTTCTTGCATATGATAAGTTCCCCTGGTTGATGAATTAGCCAGGGGAATTTATTTTTTCAGCGGGAAGGATTTGACAACCTGATATTCGGGGCCTTCCCGCATAAGGATACTTTCAAAAAGAATGATTTTGCCGGCTGTCATTGGCTGAGATGATATTTTTCGATAGGAATCAAGTACTTTCTGAAAATGATGCCGGTCCTGAAGAGAACGGATTCGCCCAAGGGTTAGGTGAGGAACGGCATTTTGCCTGTCGGAAGGAAACCCGATTACCTCTAACTCTTTTTGCAAGGCCTTCATCATCCCGGAAAGCTCTTCATTAGGATGAATTGCTACCCAGAGAATCCTGGGACTGTAAGAGCTTCCAAAAATCCCCAAACCTTCGAACCTGAACGAAAACTCACCGACAGAACCCGCCAGGGAATTCAACACATCACTGATAACAGGAATCCGGCTTTCCTCGGTTTGACCGAAAAACTTAATTGTAATGTGAATATTTTCCTCCTCTACCCATTTGATCTTATGGTGCATAAGAGCTTGCCGAAGGGCCCGGAAACGATTGATGAATTCCTGGTCCGGCTGGGTTTTAATAGCAGCAAATAGGCGTTTCACAAGAAATATTTACACAAATGTAAAATTTTATAACTTTGCATCCCTTTTGGGGCATTAGCTCAGTTGGCTAGAGCGTTAGACTGGCAGTCTAGAGGTCAAGGGTTCGACTCCCTTATGCTCCACGGATTTAATGATGACCCCTCCCTTAATCCCTCCCTTTCAAGGGGAGGGGCTGGGGTGGGGTCATTTATATTTCCAGGTTGTGAAGGGGTATTCCGATAAATAGGCGTTATAGTATCTGGGATCGTGTGACACCTCCTCTACAATCCAATCAGGGAAATCAATCGCTTCATCCGGATGATCCAACTCTATCTCTGCCAGGAAAAGTCCTTCGTTGGATCCTGCAAAAATATCCACATCCCAGATTTTTCCCTTGTGGAGGTATTTGTAACGGGTTTTTTCAATGGGCTTGTACAGGGTTAATGCCAACAGATCTTTCGCCTCTTCTACCGGAATCTCATACTCAAATTCGGGCCGCCCCAGGTTTTGCATCTTCCCCTTAATGGTCATATACCCCTTTTCTCCGGCACCGATTTTCACAATCCGAACCCTGATCACCTTATGATCATCCTTGCAGAGGTAACCCTGAGTTAAACTCCTGGCTTCAGGCTTTTCTGCCAGCTCCCACTTTACCGGATCAATCAGGTATTTTCGTTCAATTTCTAAATGTTTCAAATTCAGCGATATAAATAATTATTTAAAATATTTTCAAAAATAATTGGAATTTATTTCGTATTCATCGTACATTTGCGATGAACAATAAAGAACAAATACCCGGATAAAGATACACAAGTTATGGCGCATAAAGCAACAATCGGTTTTTCAGAGAGCGAAAATCAACTTGCCCGCTTTGCGAAAGCATTGGGGCATCCCGCCAGGATTGCGATATTGAAACAACTGGCTAACATGAATTGCTGTTTTTGCGGCGACATTGTGGAAGAGCTTCCACTGGCCCAGGCAACGGTTTCGCAACATTTGAAGGAGCTGAAAGAGAGCGGCCTTATTCACGGAAATATTGAACCCCCAAAGGTTAGGTATTGTATTGATCAGGTGAATTGGGAGAAAGCCAAAAAACTGATTCTGGAATTATTTACCATTAATCTGAGTACCTTATGAAAGTACTGATATTATGTACAGGCAACTCATGCCGCAGTCAGATGGCTGAGGGCATCCTTCGGAATCTTCATCCATCATGGGAGATTGCTTCGGCTGGCACACACCCCGAAAAGAAGGTAAACCCGATAGCTATAAAGGTGATGCAGGAGATCAACCTGGATATATCCTCACATTACCCGAAAAACACGGATCGATTTATAAAAGAGGCTTTTGATATCGTGGTCACGGTTTGCGACAATGCCCATGAAAACTGCCCCATCTTTACCGGAGATGTAAAACAACGTCTCCATATAGGATTTGAAGACCCGGCTGCGGCTCGCGGAACAAAGGAAGAGGTATTGTCTACTTACCGAAGGATCCGGGATGAGATCAAAACCTCATTCTCAAAGCTATAACACAACCCGTAAAGAAGAGGCATGCCTCGTCTCTACAGAAAAAAAACAACACCATGAACATAAAACAAAAAGAGATCAAAGAGATCGTCAAAGAGAAGTACAGCCAAATCGCCAACCAATCGAAACAGCAGAACGAAACATCATGCTGTGGATCGGGTGGATGCTGTGAAACAGACTACACTGTTTTCAGCGAAAACTACGATCACCTGGAGGGATATCATGCCGATGCTGACCTTGGCCTGGGCTGTGGAATCCCCACCAAGTATACCCACATAAAGTCTGGTGATACTGTGCTGGACCTTGGCTCAGGAGCCGGAAATGATTGTTTCGTTGTAAGGGCCCTTGTGGGTGATACCGGGAAGGTGATCGGCATTGATTTCAGTGATACGATGCTGGATCAGGCCCGGAGAAATGCCGAAAAATTGGGTTATGATAATGTGGATTTTATTGAAGGCGATATTGAAGATATACCTGTGCCGCCAGACAGCGTTGATGTTGTTGTGAGCAATTGTGTGCTGAATCTTGTTCCCGACAAGATTAAAGCCTTTTCCGGAATCTATAAAGTATTGAAACCGGGGGGCTCGTTCAGCATTTCTGATGTGGTGCTGCAGGGTGAACTTCCACAGGAGCTGATGGAGAGTGCTGAGATGTATGCCGGGTGTGTTGCCGGTGCTATCGAAAAAGAAATCTACCTGGATATTATAGATCAGACAGGATTTCGTAATATTGAAGTACCAATTATGAAAGAGATAGATTTACCGGATGAGGTGCTGAAAAATTTCTTCAAAGATGATGATATCCGAAAATTCAGGGAGAGCGACGTGGGAATTTATAGTATAACGGTCACGGCAAATAAACCGTAGAGACGCGATTAATCGCTTCTCTACTGATTAATCGCGACAATACGATCGCGGTCTTACAATCAAAGCCTTACGATCGTGCCTGCACGATCACGGCAGTATATAGTTATTCAGTATGGTTTTGGAGAAAAAACGGCTGAAATTTCTGGACAGGTACCTCACCCTGTGGATTTTTCTGGCCATGGGGATCGGGGTTTTCTGGGGATATTTATCGCCCGGGATCGTCGATTTCTGGACTCAGTTTCAGGTGGGCACCACCAATATCCCGATTGCATTCGGCCTGATCCTGATGATGTATCCACCCCTGGCCAAGGTCAGGTACGAGGAGATGGGGGATGTGTTCAAGGATTACAAAATACTCAGCCTCTCGTTGGTCCAGAACTGGATTATTGGACCAATCCTGATGTTTTTGCTTGCCATTATTTTTCTTCGGGACTATCCCGAATATATGGCCGGCCTGATCCTGATTGGTCTTGCCCGCTGCATCGCCATGGTGATTGTGTGGAACGACCTGGCAAAGGGAGATCGTGAATATTGCGCTGGCCTGGTGGCCTTTAACTCCATCTTCCAGGTTCTTTTTTTCTCTCTTTATGCCTGGTTTTTCATTACCCTACTCCCCTCCTGGTTCGGGCTGAAGTCAATTGAAGTAAACATAACTATCCTCCAAATTGCCAAGAGCGTTTTCATTTACCTTGGCATTCCTTTTCTGGCTGGCATCATTTCCCGTTTCAGCCTCATCCGGTGGAAGGGAAAAACATGGTATGAACAGAAATTTATCCCGAAAATATCCCCAATCACGCTCATCGCGTTGCTCTTCACCATCCTGGTCATGTTCTCCCTCAAGGGCGAGTACATCATCAAGATCCCCCTGGATGTTGTTCGGATTGCGATCCCCCTGGCCATCTACTTCGCGGTGATGTTTGTTCTCTCCTTCTTCATGGGATGGAAATTGAAGGCAGGCTATGAAAAAACCGCTACCCTTTCATTTACGGCTGCCAGCAACAATTTTGAACTGGCGATTGCCGTGGCCATTGCAGTTTTTGGACTCAACTCAGGAGAGGCCTTTGCAGCTGTGATCGGACCCCTGGTTGAGGTACCAGTATTGATCAGCCTTGTCAGCCTCGCTTTTTGGTTTAAAAAGAGATACTTTAAAGAAAACATAGCCTATGAAAGTTAATCACATAGAACATATTGGCATCGCAGTAAAAAGTTTGGATGAGATGATTCCCTATTATGAAAAACTCCTGGGAACCCCCTGCTATGCAATCGAGGAAGTAAAGGATCAGAGAGTGAAGACCGCATTCTTCAACGTTGGACAGACGAAAATCGAACTACTCGAATCGACCGATCCGGAAGGGCCGATTGGAAAATTCATAGAGAAAAAAGGTGAAGGGATACATCATATTGCTTTTGCAACGGATGATGCCGATAAGGCCCTTAAGGAGGCCGGGGAAATGGGATTACAATTGATTGACAAGGTATCCCGGAGGGGTTCCGAAGGGCTGAACATCGGATTTCTCCACCCCAAATCGACACACGGGGTCCTCACCGAATTTTGCAGTCCCGGTTAACCGGGACATTTGGAAAACCGTTATCGTAGGGGCGACCTGCCAGGTCGCCCCTACGGCAATTCCGCCCATCCCAACATTTTGTTTGGTGATAATTATAGGAGAATCTATATTTGCATTCTATGTTAACAATTGGAATCAGTGGCGGATCGGGATCCGGAAAATCGACCGTAGTTAATGAGTTGATCAAACAACTTCCCGGAGAAGCCGTTACCGTTATTCCCCAGGACTCTTACTATTGGGATAATGGAAATAAAACCCCTGAGGAGAAGCAACAGATCAATTTTGATCACCCGGATGCCATTGAGTGGCAACTGTTAATTGCCCAGCTTAGGGAACTGAAGAGCGGGAATACCATTGAAATGCCGGATTATTCATATGTTGAGTGCGCCCGCTCGGCAGAAACGGTAAGTATTTGTGCACGAAAGATCATCATCGTAGAGGGAATCCTGATACTAACCGAACCTGAATTGCGTGATCTCCTGGATATCAAGGTTTTTGTGGATGCTGATCCCGACGACCGGCTGATGCGGATCATCAGAAGGGATACCGAAGAGAGGGGACGCTCATTTGATCAGGGGATGAGGCATTATGAATCTTTTGTTAAACCAATGCATCTGCAATTTATAGAACCGTCTAAACGATTTGCCGATATTATCATTCCGCAGGGCGGCAAAAACACTGTGGCTATTGACATTCTGGCTTCCCGCATAAAACTGACGATTTAGCGTTTCTGTTTCATGAACGAACAGAAATCCAACCATCTCATTCACGAAAACAGCCCTTACCTGTTGCAACATGCCGGTAATCCCGTCGACTGGTATCCATGGGGTGAAGAGGCTCTGGCAAAAGCCCGCAGTGAGAACAAGCTGCTACTGATCAGCATAGGCTACGCAGCCTGTCACTGGTGCCATGTCATGGAGAAGGAATGCTTTGAAGACCAGGAAGTTGCTCTGATGATGAATGATCACTTTGTAGCAGTAAAAGTAGACAGGGAAGAACGCCCCGACATCGATCAAATCTATATGAACGCCTGTTTCATTATGACAGGTAGCGGGGGATGGCCGTTAAATGTTATTGCGCTTCCCGACCAACGACCGGTTTATGCAGGAACCTATTTTCCAAAAAGAGAGTGGGTCTATTTACTGAGAACCCTGAGCGACCTGCACAGAAATGGAGATGAGGGCATTCTAGGTGAAGCAGATGAGATCATGAAGCGGATGAAAGACACACGCCATAGAGGTAATGTGGATGAAAACCTACCGGATGATCCCGATGCTCTTCGCCATTTATTCAGGAAAATGCTGACAGGCCTTGACTTTAAGCTGGGAGGTACCCGGGGTACACCTAAGTTTCCAATGCCCTCCCATCTTCTGTTTCTGCTCAGGTATGCCCATTTTCTTCAGGATGATGATGCATCCGGATACCTGACAACCACGCTGGATCACATGGCGTTCGGCGGAATCTACGATCAGCTTGGTGGGGGCTTTAGCCGGTACTCCGTTGACGGTTCCTGGCTGGTGCCTCATTTTGAAAAAATGCTCTATGACAATGCACAGCTCATAACATTATATGCCAGGGCATATCAAACATACAAACGGCCCCTCTATCGACGGATTGTAGAACAAACGACTGAATGGATAGAGAGGGAGATGACCTCCCCGGATGGATTGTGGTATTCATCACTGGATGCCGACAGCGAAGGAGCAGAAGGGACTTATTATACCTGGACCGCTTCAGAAGTTGACGACATCCTGGGAAAAGAGGCTGAAAAAATCAAGCAGTATTTCGGTATCACCAGGGAAGGAAACTGGGAAGAGGGAAAAAATGTCCTGAATACCCCATCCCATCAGGATATCACAGGGGAGATGGACCTTCTTCGAAATCAGTTGCTGCAAATTCGTACCAAACGTATTGCTCCGGCCCTGGACGACAAGGTAATAACCTCATGGAACGGCATGATGATCAAAGGGTTCGTCCATGCCTGGCAGGCTACAGGAAACCGGAAGTATCTCAACACAGCTTTACTTGCCGGGACGTTTTACAGAGATGCTATTGAAAAAAACAACGGAGATCTTTTCAGGATATGGAAGAATAACCGCTTTTCCATTCCCGGCTTCCTGGATGATTATGCATACCTGGTTACTGCGTTTATTGAACTCTACGGGTCAACATTTGATATCGCCTGGCTTAAAATAGCCGGCCGGCTTATTGAACGTATTCAACGTAATTTCGGGGAAACGGGATCATCCCTGTTCAGGTATACCTCCAAAGAGGTTACCCAGCTGATCGACACACCTGTTGAGACAACAGACCAGGTGATTCCCTCATCCAATTCGGAAATCGCAAATGGGTTGTACCGCTATGGGGTGATTACCGGGGACGAGAAGTTACAGGAGCAGGCATTTCTGATGCTTTCCAATATGTTTAACCAGTTAAACGAACATCCACTGGTTTATGGTAACTGGGGATTGCTGTTGGTTGATTACCTGGCCAAACCAGTTGAAATCGCAATTGTTGGAGAGAACTATAACGTTGTGTTGAACGAGCTTTCCGGTCATTATCTCCCTGGCGCTCTGTTCATTGGCGGATCTGATGATACAGGGCTGGAATCGTTAAAAGGTAAGTTTGTCCCAGGCAAAACCCTGATATACCTGTGCCGGGGAAAAAGTTGCCTGGCCCCGGTTGAGCGTATTCAGGAGGTGCTGGACCTGATTGATGAATGGTAATGAGGGATTTGAGGAATAGCGAATTTGTTGTAATTTTGATGGTTCATTTTGAGGTTTAAGAAATAAATTCATGGAAAACAAACAGGTACTTGAAATTCTGAAACAGGCCATCCTCCTCGAAAAGCGGGGATATGCCTTTTATTCAACCGTAGCCGGGCAGACAACTGATCCGGAGATCAAAAACATTTTTCAGGTAATGGCTGATGAAGAGACACTTCATGTGAAGTTCTTATCTGATCAATTCGCAAGCTACGATAAAACAAAGTCTTTTTTAAAGGTTGATCTTCCTGATTTTGCCACCGATACCATTGCCAATCTTGTACTTTCCGATGAGGTAAAGAAAAAGATTTCGGCTGCCGGGTTTGAAGCTGCCGCTATTGCTGCCGCCATCGATATGGAAAAGCGGGCCATTGAAATATACAGCAAACAGGCAGAAAATACCGACGATCCGAATGAAAAGGAGCTTTACAAATGGCTGGCAGATTGGGAAAAAACCCACCTTAAGATTCTGAACAAGCTGGATGAGGATCTGAAGGAAAAAATCTGGTTTGACAACCAGTTTTGGCCTTTCTAGCCCGAACTTCTCATTGCATCAACGGGATCAAGCCGTGAAGCCGTGAATGCGGGAACGAACCCGGATATCAATCCAATAGCCGCTGAGACCCCGATACCAAGCCAGATATTTGCAGCAGTCAGGATCAGGTGGAAGTCAAATGTGTTGGATACGATCAGAGTGAGTATAAGCACGATGAGCAATCCCACCACCCCTCCGATGACTGAGAGAAAAATGGCTTCAAAAAGGAACTGGAAAAGAATGAAATAGTTCTTGGCACCCAGCGCCTTCTGAATCCCAATTATACTGGTTCGCTCTTTTACTGAAACAAACATGATATTGGCAATCCCAAATCCACCCACCAGCAGGGAAAAGCCGCCAATGATCCAGCCTACAATGGCAATCGTGTTGAAGAGACTGTCAAATCCCTGGGTAATGACACTGGTCTCATTGATAGCGAAATTGTCTTCAGCAGAGGGTTTCAGCTTTCTGACAGACCGCATGATACCGGTCAGCTCATCCCGGAGCTCATCATTGGATACCAATGGCCTTGCCTTTACAATGATGGTGGCATCCATATCCCTGATATCAACCAGGCTCTTGAAGTAGTTGATAGGGAGAAGAACAGTATTATCATTGGAATTACCGAACATGTCCTCACCCTCCTTCTTGATCTTTCCGATCACATCAATTTTTCGCCCCATCACCTTGATCCTGCGGCCAACCGGCTCCATTCCGGGAAACAGGTTTTCAGCAATATTATTTCCGATAATTGCCACATTTTTTCCAGCAGAGGATTCCAGAGAAGAAAAATATCGGCCATCACTTATCTCAAACGGAAGGACCTGGTCATAGTCGTGTGAGACACCCATAATCGCAACTCCCTCCATGTAGTTATTCTGGTATTTTACCATTTTCGACACCCCGATCATTAATGCCGATACCTTGGAAAGATTACTGCGCTTTTGGATCTCACGCATATCGTCAAGGGATGCTTCAGGCCTCTGATAATATTTCCACCAGGGATAATTACCCCCCATTGACCAAGGCCATTTCTGGACGAACAGGACGTTTGTCCCCAGGGAATCTATATTAGTTCGAATCGCAATCTCCATCGAATCAAAAATAGTAAAGACGGAGATGATACAGAATATCCCTATGGTGATGCCAAGCAGGGATAAAAGCGTGCGTACCTTATTGACAATGATAGCTTGAAAAGCAAAGATGTAGCTTTCTCTAAGGAGTCTTAAAATCAACAACATGGTTTGGAATATTTGGAGCAAATAACCAGTAAAGGTAATAATTTTACCTTTCAGAACCTCTTTCCGGTTGGATGTACGTCGATTTTTGGTAACATTGCACAAAAACGCGCAAAACCTTGTTACCAATGGCTGAACAGACAAAAATAAAGTCGGCACTAATATCCGTTTATTCCAAAGAGGGAATAGCTGATTTGGCTAAACTTCTGGAAAGTTTTAAAATAGAAATTCTCTCAACAGGAGGCACTTACACATACCTAAAAAGCGAAGGCATCACGGCAACACCAATCGAAGATATTACATCCTACCCGTCAATTCTGGGAGGAAGAGTAAAAACCCTTCACCCAAAAATATTTGGTGGAATTTTATGGAGACGTGATGAAGCCACCGATGTGGAAGATATGGCCAGATATGAGATTCCGTCTGTTGATATGGTAATTGTGGACCTGTACCCATTTGAAGAAACGGTTGCCGGAACTAACGACGAAAGTGAAATTATTGAAAAAATTGACATCGGGGGTATCTCCCTGATCAGGGCAGCAGCGAAAAACTTCAGGGATGTATTGGTGGTCCCTTCTGCCACTCTATACGGCAAGGTTTCGGAACTTCTGCAAAACAGTAATGGATGTACTACACTGGAAGAGAGAAAATTGTTTGCCGCAGAGGCATTTCAGGTTTCGTCGCACTACGATACGGAGATTTTCAGGTACTTCAACAGGGATCTTGAGCTAAATGTATTCAAGAAAAGTATTACAGACTACGTTCCGTTACGCTACGGCGAAAATCCACATCAGCAGGGAGTCTTCTACGGAGATCTGAACAAGGTGTTTGAACAGCTTCACGGAAAAGCCATCTCTTACAACAACCTGGTGGATGTTGAAGCGGCTATCCATTTGATCGATGAATTCCAGGAACCATCTGTCGTAATCATCAAACACACCAATCCGTGCGGTGTTGCCACCCGCAATACCCTGGCGGAAGCATGGAAAGATGCGCTTGCCTGTGATCCGGTATCCGCTTTCGGAGGGATCATCAGCGTGAACAGATCTGTGGATATGAAGAGTGCAGTAGAGATCAACAAGCTCTTTTTTGAGATTATTATTGCTGATAAATATGAAAATGAAGCATTGGAACTGCTTAAGTCTAAGAAAAATAGAATAATTTTGTGCAGGAAGCCATACAAATCTACAGGCCGGCAGTTTAAATCTCTCCTGAATGGGGTGGTTGAACAGGAAAAAGACCTGAAGGTTGAGCAGGAGGGCGAATTCAACTATGTGACAGCAAAGAGGCCCTCTCCTGCCGAGGTTCCGGATTTGCTGTTTGCTAACAGGATTGTTAAACATCTGAAATCCAACACAATTGTTTTGGCAAAAAATCAGCAACTCATTGGTTCTGGTATGGGACAAACCTCCCGGGTAGATGCCCTTAAACAGGCGATATTGAAGGCGGAGGTTTTCGGATTTGATACACGGGATGCGGTGATGGCCTCTGATGCCTTTTTCCCTTTTGCCGATTCGGTGGAGATTGCTGATATGGCAGGTATCAGAGCGGTGATTCAGCCGGGAGGGTCGATAAGGGACGAAGATTCGATCCGGTATTGTGATGAACACGACATGTCGATGGTCTTCACAGGAATACGTCATTTTAAACACTAATAAAGAAGAAACTACTATGGGGTTATTCACAAAGGAGATAGCAATTGACCTGGGTACTGCCAATACAGTCATCATTTACAATGATAAAGTTGTGGTTGATGAACCCTCGATCGTCGCCATTGAACGAAGTACCGGCAAGATTTTGGCGGTGGG
>ERZ889078.524-NODE-524-length-34704-cov-23.571993_pt1 | contig 34704 bp, 31 predicted proteins | sample MGYA00521266_ERZ889078 | MGnify/ENA primary metagenome ERZ889078 (study PRJEB32303, sample SAMEA104408618) | aquatic metagenome | biome: Brackish water; feature: Pelagic; material: water | place: Baltic Sea | collected 2014-06-16T06:34:00 | depth 76,534 m ...
TGATAATAAAGATCATTATGTCTTTTAAGCTCATTGGTAAGAAAATCAATGCGTTGTATAGTAATATCTGATGTCATAATATGGTACAAATTTAGGTTTGTAAAAGTAAGAAATTAATTAATTGTTGTCACTATTATTCGTGAAGTTTCAGTATCTAGCTAAGAAAAAAAATCAAGTCAGAGCGACTAATTCAGAAAGGTAGTATGACGTAAAACTATATTAGTTGAGGAATTCATTTCCACAAACTTATTACAAAAAAATACATGATTGCATTATAAAATTATCCAAAAAAAAATATGCAATATTCCTTTAATGGAGTTGGTTTGTATTTGGGAGTTTCTTTAGATTTCTAAAACTCGGATGTAAAATGGAATGTTATTTCAGGGAATTTTTCTTGAGCAATTTGCAGTGCATAAGGACTATCAGCCAAGAACACATCTCTACCCTCTTTATCAAAAGCCATTTGTTGGTATTTACGGTCTATAAATTCGTCTAACTTAGCCTTATTATCGCTAGTTATCCAAACGGTTTTGTAAAGTTTAATTCCTTCGTAACGACAACTTGCTCCATATTCATGCAATAGTCGATACTGAATTACTTCAAATTGCAAAGCTCCTACAGTGCCAATAATTTTACGTGTACTTGCTCTTCCCATGAATAGCTGTGCAACACCTTCATCCATCAGTTGCTCAATGCCTTTAGCTAACTGCTTAGATTTCATAGGATCAGCATTTTCAATAAACTTAAACAGTTCTGGTGAGAAACTTGGTAATCCTTTGAAATGCAGATTTTCACCTTCAGTAAGAGAATCTCCTATCTTGAAATTTCCCGTGTCATGCAAACCAACAATATCACCTGGATAGGCTTCATCAATGATTGATTTTTTGGATGCCATAAAAGCCGTTGGACTCGAAAACTTCATCAATTTGCCATGGCGCACATGTAAGTAATTGGTATTCCGCTCAAATTTACCGGAACAAACTTTCACAAAAGCAATCCGATCTCGATGATTAGGATCCATATTAGCATGGATTTTAAAAACAAATCCCGAAAACTTATCTTCGTAAGCATCCACAGTTCTCTCCTCTGTAACTACTGGCAATGGCGATGGTGCAATATCTACAAAACAATCAAGCAATTCTTTTACACCAAAGTTATTGAGTGCACTTCCAAAAAACACAGGCGCAATGATGGCATCTCTGTAATCTTGAATATCAAGGCTAGGATACACACCTTCTATTAATTCCAAATCTTCGCGCAATTGTAATGCATCTTCGCCGATATAATTCTCCAATTCAGGGTCATTAATATCGTTGAATTCAACAGAATTTGATTCCCGAATTTTTTCATTGGCGCTAAATAAAACCAATTTTTCGGAATAAATATTATATACGCCCTTAAATTCTGGCCCATCATTTATTGGCCAACTTAAAGGTCGAACTTTGATTTCTAATTGCTCTTCTATTTCATCCAACAAATCAAAAGTATCGCGAGCAGGTCGGTCCATTTTATTGATAAAAACAATTACCGGAGTCTTGCGCATTCGACAAACTTGCATCAACTTTTTGGTCTGAGGCTCCACTCCTTTTGCGGCATCAATGACAATAATTACCGAATCCACGGCCGTTAAAGTTCTGAAAGTATCTTCAGCAAAATCCTGATGACCGGGAGTATCTAAAATATTGATTTTATGTTTTCTATATTCAAATGCCATTACAGAAGTGGCCACAGAAATTCCTCTTTGACGCTCTATTTCCATCCAGTCGGAAGTAGCCGTTTTTTTAATTTTATTGCTTTTTACCGCTCCTGCTTCATTAATTGCACCACCAAAAAGCAAAAGCTTTTCAGTTAAAGTTGTTTTTCCTGCATCGGGATGCGAAACGATACCGAAAGTACGTCTGCGTTTGATTTCTTTCTGATTTGACATATTGATATTTTAGAGTGGCAAAAGTACATTATTAATGCTTTGTTAGGAGGAGGAAATTAGAAATTATTTATTGGAATGATGAAATAATTAGCAGTGATTATCTCTAAAGTCAGCTTCGATAAGCACCATAAATATGGAACATTTACCCTTAGAAAAAGAAAGTAAAATGAGGGAAATCAATAATAATTATCCTCAATATAGAAGAAATAAATTCAGAAATCAGTAAGACAACTAAATCCGATCTTCGCTAGTTTGTAAAATATTATAGAGTAAATCTCTTGCTCTAAACAACTTAGCTTTAACGGTTCCTAAAGGTAAATTAAGTTTGTCGGCAATCTCTTCGTAGGAGTATTCTTTAAAATAACGCAATTCAACTAATATGCGATAATGTGGCTTTAATCGCTCAACAATTCCTCGCATGATATTAATCTTCTGTTCCTTAATCATCGTTTCTTCAGGATCAAGCACATCAGAGGCAATTCTTCCAGCCATTTCTGTTCCAGTCTCATCTTGAAAACCTTTATCCAAAGAATATACATTTTGCTTTTTTCTTCTGATAAAATCGATACAATTATTGGTTGCTATTTTAAATAGCCAAGTACTAAAAGCATAATCAGGTGTATATTGCTCCAATTTTTTGAAAGCTTTACCAAAAGCCTCTATCGTTAAATCTTCTGCATCGTCTTTATTATTGGTCATTTTGAGCAACATAAAGTAAATTGAGTCCCTATAATTGGCCATTAATTCTGCATAAGCATTTCTATCTTGATGGTCTATTGCTGAGCGAATCAAAAGATAGTCACGCTTTGCTTTGTCCGTAAAATTAACATTTACTTCCATTTGCGTTGTTTATATAGCGAGTTTGATAAATTTAAAAGAGGCATAAATACCACTATAAAAATTTCAATTAGGGGCGAAATTAATAATAATTTTCTTTCGTTGTGAATAATCATGAACTTTTTTGTAATAATTAAATGTAATACTATTCGAACGGCTATAAAACTGCCAATAATAATTAGGTTTATTTTAAAAACTATGAGCAAAATCCCCAGTAAATAAAAGAAAAAAGTGCTCGATTCCCATAATCCGAGAAATATCAAATGCCACTTTTTATATTGAATTCCTGTGGTTAAATGTCTTCTTTTTTGGTTCACCCAAGCCCCAAAAGTCTTTTTTGGGAGGCTAATTGTCTTTGCATTAGCGCTCAAAACAACTTTAGTATTCTTTCTTGTGGCCGCTTTGTTCACAAAAAGATCATCGTCGCCGGATGATATATTATAATGTGACATAAAACCTTTTTGAGTATAAAATAAGTTCTTTCTATAAGATAAATTCCTTCCAACACCCATGTATGGCATTCCCCAAGTAGCAAAAGAAAAATAGGCAATGGCTACTCTTAATGTATCGTAACGGATAATTTTATTCAACAACCCTTTTTTACGTTCGTATGCCCCATATCCTAATACAATCTCTGTATTACTATGGTAGGCTGATTGCATTTCAGTTATCCAATGTTCGCTGGCTGGCCAACAATCAGCATCTGTCAAAAGTAATAAATCATTTTTTGCAGACTTAATCCCCATAGATAAAGGGAATTTCTTTCCTTTAAAAAAATTCACACCACTTTGTACATTAAGATAGCTCAGGTGAGCATATTTCGTTTTCAACTCTTTCAACAGGTACTCTGTTTCATCTGTTGATGAGTCATTTACGACTATAACTTCAAAATTTGGGTGGTTTTGTTCTAATATTTTTGGTAAATATTTTTTAAGGCGTAGATATTCATTCTTAGCAGAAATCACCACACTTACTCCTTCCTGGTTTACATCAATATCCTTTTTCTTTGGTTTTATAAAAACCATTCTGGCAAAAAAGATTCCAAGAAAGAAAAACTGAATTGCCGAAAATGAATAAAAACTATATACAACAAGCCTAATGTAAAGCTCTTCCATAAATAATATCCTTAAAAAATCACAAGCTCAAAGATATCTCTATTTAGAAATAGCAAATTGCGGATTATTCTGTTTTACTAACAAGACTTTGTTCGCAAACAATCCTCGCAAAATAATTGCAAAATATGAATCAAAAAAGCATGCCTTTAATAATTAATAAAATTTAAGAAAACATAAGCCTTGCAAGACTTTTTATTATAGCTTTGTAGCTTCAATTGTTACACACAAATTATGAAATTATTTAATCCTAAAATATTTTATCTTTTCCTTATCATCACAGGCTTTTCGATAGGTTGTGCCAATGAGGTTGACATCAATGATGATTATAAAGAAATTAGTATTGCCTACGGCTTATTGAACTCTTCTGAGGACCAACATTTCGTAAAGTTCACCAAAGCATTTCAAACTGATGGCAACGTTTATATTGCTGCTGGGGATGCAGCAAATTCACAATACGAGCCTGATGATATCGAAATGTGGTTTGAAGAATTCAATAAAAATGGGAACTATATTAAAACTATTAATTTAGATACTTTTATGGTTACCAATAAAGATACAGGAAATTTCTACTATCCAAATCAATTAGTATACGCTACTCCCAAAGGTACTATATTGAACCCGGGGTCAGAATATCGTTTTTTCGCTAAAGTATTAAGTTCAGGTAATATCATTGAATCTCAAACAAATTTAGTGCAGGATTTTAGCATTAATATTCCACCAACTATATTGAAATACTTAGATTTTACAGGTAATTACCAAAGTACAGTTGAATGGAGATCAGCTGAAAATGGAAAGTTATATCAGTTGGTAATTAGATATTTCTACACAGATGTGCCACTATCGGGCCCTACCACGTCTCATTATGTTGATTGGACTTTTTCTCAAACTCGATCAACTACTACACAAGGTGGTGAGAAGTTGAAATATCAGTACACTGGTGCTACATTCTACGACATTCTTGCTGGAAGTATTCCTCCTGCTGAAAATGGGCTAATACGTTATTCCGACAGCCTTTATTATATTTTTAATGTTGCTGATGAGAATTTTACAGTTTATATGGATGTGAATGCCCCTTCAAACTCTATCGTGCAGGAGCGACCTGCATTTTCAAATATTAGCAATGGATTAGGGCTATTTTCAAGCAGATATAATAAAATCAGATTCTTTGAAGGAATATCAGCTCGGTCCATGGATTCATTAATCACAGGAAGTAAAACATACCAATTAGGTTTTAAATACCGCCCATAACCAACGTATATAATGGAAGCATTACAAACTATCTTTGAACATCGAACTATTAGAAAATACAAGAATATTCCAGTTGAAAAAGCTAAACTCGACAATATTTTAGAGGCCGCTATTCGTACATCCACTACTGGAAATATGCAAGTTTATAGCATTATTGTCACTCAAGATGTTGAAAGAAAAAAAGAATTACATAAAATCCATTTTAGTCAAAATATGGTTTTAGAAGCTCCAGTAATTCTGACTTTTAATGCCGATTTTAATCGCTTTAATCAATGGTGTAAGCAAAGAAAGGCTATACCTGGATATGACAATTTTTTATCTTTTTTTACCGCATCAATTGACGCATTAATTGCTGCGCAAAATGCTACTATTGCTGCTGAGGCACAAGGTCTTGGCGTGTGTTATTTAGGAACAACTACTTATCAAGCACAAAAGCTAATCGACTTCTTTCATCTTCCACAATCGGTAGTTCCAGTTACGACTTTAGTGATCGGATATCCAGATGAAAATCCTCCTTTGGTTGATAGACTACCAGCTGAAGCAGTGGTACATTATGAGCAATATGATGAAAATACTACTGAAAAGATCAACCGTCTTTATGCTGAAAAGGAAGCCCTCGAGGAAACCAAACAACTACTTGAAACTAATCAATTAGAGACCTTAGCACAGATTTTTACGCAAAACAGATATCCAAAAGCAATGAATATTGATTTCTCTAAGCTGTTTTTAGAAGTAATTAATAAGCAAGGCTTTATGAATCAGTAAATGACTGATTCTAGTTCGGCTTAAATTGATATAGAATCAAAAATGAGCAACAATTTTAATTACAGCTCGGATTGAAGTATTAATAAAATCTATTTACTTTAATATATTATGTTGAAAGATCATAAATCTAAGCCGAAAGTATTAATTGCCGCATTGGATTGGGGGCTAGGACATGCTACAAGGATGATTCCAATGATAAATTATTTTCTACAACATAACTGGGAAGTTTCTATCGCCTCATCTTCAGAAGCATTTCATCTATTAAAAACCACTTTTCCTCATCTAAAATGTTTCGAACTACCTTCTTACAAAGCTCACTATAATATGAGATCCAAGGCCCTGAGTATGTTGTTTCAGTTGCCTAAATTCAGGAAAGCCATACAAGAAGAGCATCAACAAACAAAAAATATTTTAAAAGAATTCAAAGCTGATTTAATCATTAGCGACAACAGGTATGGTGTATACCACGCCAATATCACTTCTATTTTTATCACACATCAATTACAGATTTTACCACCAAAGAATTTATTTTTTGTAGCACCCGTTTTATATCGTCTTCACCAGAAAATGATGAAGCATTTTAATCAAATATGGGTACCAGATATGGAGGGAAATGTGAATATTGGCGGGAAGCTTTCTCATCACAATAACAAATCTTCAAAGGTAAAATACGTTGGCCCATTAAGTAGATTTAGCCATAATTTAAATTCAATACCTAAGTCTATGTCTACAGAAAATCCAAATATATTATCATGGGTATCTGGTCCAGAACCGGAAAGAAGTAAGTTTAAAAACTTGCTTTTGGACCAGCTTCAAAATATAGCAGGAAATCATATTCTATTGAGTGGATTACCATCGCAACCAGAAGTGAAAACCATTAATAATGTTACTGTGTATAACCACTTAAATGATGATGAGTTTATAAAACTTGTAGATAGTTCAGACCTAATAATCTGTCGTAGTGGATATTCCTCCATCATGGATATATATTATTTAGGAAAACAAGCTATGCTTATTCCTACTCCTGGACAAACTGAGCAGGAATATTTGGCTAAGAAGCATTTTGAAGAGGGAATATTTTTTACACAATCACAGAGTAAATTAAATATCAAGTTGGCTTTGTCAGAGATAAGCATATTCAAAGGATTTGAAAGTATAAAGAACGATAATTTCAACGATTTACAAAATATTTTATCCAATTTGGGATTCGTATAAAACAAAAATCATGAATAAAACAGAGCAATATCTTCTAGATTTACCTTTAGAATACAAAAACAATAAGGTAGCCATTAGAAATACATTCAGAATGCTTAAGAGGAAGAAGCCAAAGCAATTAGACAATATTGTTCAAGCACTTCATGAAGAGGCATTTGATAAGATCAATTGTTTAGATTGTGGGAATTGCTGTAAAACAATAAGTCCAAGAATAACAGATCACGACTTCAGTAGACTGGCTAAATTTTTAAAAATAAAGCCATCTGTTCTGACCGTGAAATATCTGAGACTGGATGAAGATGATGATTATGTTTTTCAGCAAATGCCCTGCCCTTTTCTGATGTCTGATAATGCTTGTATGGTATATGAAGGCCGCCCAAAAGCCTGTCGAGAATATCCTCACACTGACCAGAATAAGTTTTTTCAAGTGCTGAATATCACCGAGAAAAATATTGAAATCTGTCCTGCAGTGATGGAAATAAGCAAAGCTATTGTTGTGGAATTTGAAAGGTAAATTTTTGTATTAACTAATTTAATATTAGATATATAAATAATCCTTGTACACTAGTTGTTTCTGGTCAATTATTTTTATTTAATTGAGTTTTTCAATTTACCCCAATCACTTCCATCAACAAAGACTTCTACCAAAAAGACCCTAAAAAATTAATTTGAAAACGAATCAGCTTTCTTTTTGTAAAATTTAAGTATTATTAAAAGAACTCTGCTTAGTCAATTCTATATTATTGAACTACCTGAAATTACTTATCGTCTCTTTTCTATAATTATATTTTCAAGTATTATAATTTCTTTCCTTATCCAATATCCCTAAATTAATTATTCCATTTGAGAGAATATAATTCTCATTTTGAGAAAATACTATTTTGTATATTTAATTCACATTCATTTTATATTCTTCTTTATCAATAACTTGCAAAATATATCTAATAAATATTCTATTATGGCACAATAATAGAATAAGCTGGTCGACTCTAAGTATCAAACCGTTCATTTTATATTAAAATACTTACTAACATTGAAACTAAATCAAATAATTAACTATAATTAAATGAAACAAATTATCAATTTTACAATTCTATTTCTTCTTTTAATAATAACTATTAGTGGCTTTTCTCAGACAACAATTTGGGCAGAAGATTTTTCTGGTTTAAGTGATGGAACTACATCAGTTACTGGAAGCACAGCTAATTGGTCAGCCAACACAACTAGCAGTAAGTTTTCTGTTCAAAATAATGTATATCGCACTAACAATTTTACCGGTACATGGACTTCCGAAGATATTAACATTTCAAATTTTACTAATGTAATCATAAGTGTTGATTTTTAAATAGTATTAAGGTTGAAAATGGCGACTACATTCTTGCTTCATACTCATTAGACAATGGATCATTAGTTAACTTTTATAGTGCATCAGGTAGTGTTAGTAATAATACTCAAACAACAAGTGCATTAAACGGAAACTCTCTAAAAATTGTAGTTGAATGTAAAAATAATAAATCAAGTGAATATTACTACTTTGACAATATATTAGTTACAGGAACTTTAGCACCGACTATATCAGCTCCAATAAGTTTATCTGCATCTTCTATAACATCTTCTGAATTTGTAGCTAATTGGGCTTCAGTTCCAACCGCCACTTCTTATGAACTAGATGTTTTCCAATACCAAGCATCACAGGTAACTTCAACTATTGCTTCAGAGGATTTTGAGAATTCTTTTACTTTATTTAATAAAACTTCTGGCTCGGGCTCTTATTATAATGGGAGTACTGATAATGGAGATTCTCCTTCAAATTCACCTTTATATACTTCAGGAACATACGGGTATGGAGTAAATCAATCAACTGTTGAATTAACAAGTAATGATATCAACACTTCAAATTATTCTAATCTATCATTAAGTTTTAAATTAGCAGCATTCTCTTTTAACAATACAAGTAATGGGATGGAATCAAGTGATGACGTTACTGTAGAAATAAGCCCAGATGGTGGTAGTCATTATTATAGCACTGCAATTATTACTGGAAATGGAAGTTCAAGATGGAACTTTTCAGCAACTGGAAACGCTACTACCGCTTATGATGGAGATGCTAATGCAGTTACATTTACTCAAGTATCAGGATTGTCAACAACTAGTGCAAGCACTGTAAATATAACAGGTTTACCTGTTACATCAAATCTGAAAGTAAGAATAACATTAAGCAATTCCTATAAAAATGAATTATGGGTAATCGACGAATTTAGTATTACTGGCGATTCTGAAGTACTTTCTGAAGTACCTGTTATAGGTTATGATAACAAATCTGTTACTAGCACTTCAGATACAGTAAAGGGCTTAATTGCGGATAGCACATATTACTTTAAAGTTAGAGCTGTAAATGCTACTTTAACTTCTATAAACTCAAATGTGGTAAGTGTAACTACTTATCCAACTCCACTAACTGAAGCAATTATTCTAACTAGTGGAACTATTGGATCTGATATTGTTCTTAATTGGGCCAATGGTAATGGAGTTGCACGATTAGTAAGAATAAATTCTAAAAACAAATTTAAAAAGCCAAAGGATAGAGTTGACTATTCAGGAGATATCAATACAACATGGCAAGGTTCAGGTGAACAGAATGTATATGACGGCACTGGAAGTACCATAACTATAAGTGGAATGGATACCGTTGCAACTTACTATGTTGCAATATACGAATACCTAACATTTAACGAAGCAAAGGCCGCAATTAAAATTTACAGCCATGGAGCATCACAACAGCAAACTAATACAGGTACTTTGCCAATCTCTTTATTATCATTTACCGCAGAGAGAATTTCAGATGCTGTAAGTATTAAATGGACTACAACTACTGAAGAAAATAATGACTTTTTCACAATTGAGAAAAGCACAAATGGAGTTGATTTTTATAATATAGCTGAGGTATTAGGAGCTGGAAATTCAAACCGCTTGACTAATTACGAAATTATTGACAACTCTCCTTTACAACAAATCAATTATTATCGCCTAAGGCAAACAGACTTTGATGGCAAATCTACAGTAAGTGAGGTAATTATTCTAAAAGAAGAAATCACAAATTTCGAGTTAATTAACTCATGGTCATCTTCAAATAATACGCTTCAATTGGAGATTCAAAGCGAAATATCTTCAAATGCAAACTGTCAAATCCTTAATATCCAAGGTCAGATAGTGTACAATTCAAATATCGAAATTTTAGGAGGACATAATAATTATTCAATTAATTTGCCCAGTGTAGCTAAAGGTACTTATATTGTAAAAGTAGAAAATAATGGCATTATGGCCATCAGAAAAATTATATTATAAACACTATATTCTTAAAATTGAAACCTGATAGCTCCCCGCTGTGAGGTTTTTTTTTTAAAATTTATATTAGAAATATAATTTAATAAGAAATATTCAATGTAAAAAGACAGAATACTTCACATCAGTTTAACTAAACACAGCATCTACTTTGATATTTTGTCAGCCTCCAATTTACATAAATATTTTCTCACAAAGGGGCACAAAAAAAGCCAATCGCTTTCGCGTTGGCTTTAATTTTGTGGGCCCACCTGGGCTCGAACCAGGGACCAATTGATTATGAGTCAACTACTCTAACCAACTGAGCTATAGGCCCTTTAATAGTAAAGCGCTCTACTATTAAATTTAGGATTGCAAAAGTAAACAATTATACGATATTGGCAAGCTTAAATTGATAAATTTGCAATTAATTTTAGCTATGATACGAAATATAATATTTGACCTAGGTGGAGTAATCTTAAACATTGATTTTGAGCGCTCTGCAACTGCCTTTAAGAACCTTGGCATTGACGATTTTGATCAATTATATTCCAAAGCTGTACAGAATGACCTATTTTCAGACCTCGAAATGGGCAAAATTAGTGCAGAAGATTTCCGAAATGAATTAAGAAAGCTCTCCAATTTGCCACTTTCAGATGAACAAATTGACCATGCTTGGAATGCAATCATCCTTGATTTTCCACCTGAAAGATTAGCACTTCTTCAAAATATTAGACTGAATTACCGATGTTTCCTACTTTCTAATACGAATAAGATTCATTACAATGTATATCAAGCAGACTTAAGAAATAATCACGGAATTGATGGACTGGAAAGCTTATTCGAAAAGGCATATTTCTCTCACGACTTGGGTCTTCGAAAACCCAATGCTAATATTTTTGAATATGTAATAAATCGACATCATTTAAAATTAGAAGAGACTCTTTTCGTGGATGACTCGATGCAAAATATTGAAGCCGCTGAAGCACTTGGATTGCAAACTTTATATATTGATTTAAACAAAAATCAGGAAATTAGCGACTTCTTCTCTAATGAAGAAATGTAAGCCATTAAATTAATTGTAAAATCCTATGACAAAACCAACAATCGATATTGATTTAACTTCATCACAGAAATTTTTTGAATCAAAAATATTTAATATTTGGGATAAGGATGGTGAACCCATTATTGTTGGAATTGGAATTAGAAACCCAGAAAACATTGGAGGGTTAATTCGACTTGCGGGTACAATTGGTTGTAAAGAGGTGATTATCACAACAGATATCAAGGAACATAAAACTGCAAAAATCAAAAAAACTGCCACCACAGCTTTCAATAAAATTGCTTGGAAATTTGCAAAAAATGATGAATGGATCGAGCTTATTCCAAAAGAATATACAATTATCGCCTTAGAGACTACAGGAGATTCTGAAATGATCTTTGATGCTAAATGGCCTAAAAAAGTAGCCTTCGTTGTTGGTGACGAACGTTATGGTATTGATGTGGATAATGTAAATCTATGCCATAAAAAAGTATATATCCCCATGATTGGGAGCGTTAAATCGCTTAATGTTGTGCAAGCTACTTCTATAGCTTTATACGAACATTTGAGAAGAAATTTTTAGTTTATTGGCCAAAGACAAATGATTACCATAAGGTCCTACTAATATTTTACAAATCCAATTCCATCTGCAAAGGCTCCTCTCCGTCCAAACTCACTTTCAATTTCTGCTCAGGTTTAATAGGTTTAATTACTTTTTTCTGCTTGGCAGTTTTAGGCTTTTTTGCTTTAGTTGGTTTAGTTTCTGTAGCTTCAGTTTCCAAAGTTGGTTTTTTCAGAAGGTCAGAATCCTTATCATCTTTTGTATCCAAAGCCTTAGCATCTTTTTTTACTGGCTCTTCCGCTTTCTCAACCTCCAAAGATTCGCTAGGTTCCTCCTCTTCCAATACTTCTTCAATTTCTATTACTTCTTCAACTTCTACAACTTTTTCAACCTCATCAACTTTTTCAAGTTCTACTACCTCTTCAACCCCATCAATATTTTCACCTTCTATAACTTCTTCAACCTCCTTAATATCTTCAGGTTCAATCATTTTAATCTTCTTCAACTTATAAGTTGACAGTCGTTTACCCTTCGCCTTATGACTTTTTTCATCGATAAACTCTACAGAATTTACCATTTCAGAATTACGATTTCGAGGGCCATCCTTAGGATCGAAAATCAGATTAAACTGAGGATTTGGATTATCACTTATATAAAGCAATTTAGATTTTGGGTCTTCAGAAATAAAAGCATTATCTTTTTCCGAAGTATTGAATTTAAAACGTTTCAAATAATAAAAACTCGATTCACCTTCCCAATAAACAGCAGTCCAGACTTTTTCTGAATCAAATTTTTGCAGCATCAAAAGATCATCAGCAAAGTGAGTAGTTAAGTCAAAACCAGTAGTTTTATAAACTCCAGAAGACATAATATTCAACACTTCATCTTCGGCAGAAAAAGCACCTAAATATAGACCTCTTTCCTCGGTATTCAATCGTTTCACCGTAGGATCATACCAGATATCCATGGCGCCCAGAGTAGAAACACCATCTTCCTTCAGTGTAATTTTACTGATGATATTTTTTGTGATAATATTTCCGTTGGCATTTCGCCCTTTAATTGTTACATCACTGAAATCAAAATCAATATTAAGCTTCTTCAATTTTGGACGTGGCCTCAATTTAATTTTTACAACTTCTGCTTCGCCATTTGGATTGGCAGTAAAATAAATCACCTTTGAACCCTCGTTACCCTTAGTCAAATCATATAATTTATCTCTAATAACGGAAGTAACAGCAAATCTTTTCACATAATTATTGCCTACTTTTCCATCGCGGTAAATCATATTATAAATTGTACGATCGTCATTTCGTTTCAATATTCCTACATGAAGAATATCTTTACCCACAAAAGTTTTATCAGCTACTTTGGTAACCTGGAAATTTCCATCTTCTCTGAAAACAATAACATCATCAAGGTCAGAACAATCGACTACGAATTCATCTTTTCTAAGCGATGTTCCAACAAAACCCTCTTCTCTATTAACATAAAGCTTCACATTATTTACAGCAACAGAAGCGGCATTTATATTATCAAAATTGCGCAATTCTGTTTTACGCTCTCTTCCTTTCCCGTATTTTTCTTTAATTTTTTTGAAATAATTGATTGCAAATTCAATCAAATTAGCCAAATGATGATCTACTTCGTCAATTTCATCTTCAAGACCTTTGATAACTTCATCAGCCTTAAATTCATTATATTTTGAAATTCTTCTGATCTTAATCTCCGTCAATCTTTCGATATCTTCTTTAACTATAGGTCTTTTAAATAATTTCTTATATGGATCAAGCGCCTTATCTATAATCTCTATCGCATTTTCAAAACTTTCAGCCTCTTCAATATTTCTATATAATCGCTCCCTGATAAATATTTTTTCTAAAGAAGAAAAATGCCATCTTTCAAGTAATTCATCCCGTTTAATTTGCAATTCCAATTTAAGCAACCCTACTGTTTGATCGGTTGAAATCCTAAGAATCTCCTTCATACCAATAAATACAGGTCTATTTCCGCTAATTACAGTTGAATTAGGTGAAATGGAATCTTCGCATCTTGTAAAGGCATATAATGCATCAATAGTTTGATCAGGGGAAACATTTGCACCTAAATGAATGACTATTTCAACATTTTCTGCAGTATTGTCTTCAATTTTTTTAATCTTGATATTACCCTTATCGGTAGCAGATATGATAGATTCAATCAGAGTAGTGGTATTAGTCGAAAACGGAAGTTCTGTTATAACTAAAGTTTTGGTATCCAGTTTATTAATTTTTGCCCTAACTCTAACTTTCCCTCCTCTTATTCCATCATTATATTTACTAACATCGGCCATTCCTCCGGTAATAAAATCAGGATATAGATCAAATGGTTTTCCCAATAAGTGATTAATTGAGGCATCAATAAGCTCATTAAAATTATGTGGTAATAATTTAGAAGCCATACCAACTGCAATTCCCTCAACACCCATAACCAACAACATTGGGAACTTCACTGGCAAACTATCCGGTTCTTTATTGCGCCCATCATAGGACAAATTCCACTTAGTAGTTTTAGGATTAAAAACCACTTCAAGAGCAAATTTACTTAAGCGAGCTTCAATATATCGAGGAGCCGCAGCTGAATCACCTGTGTGAATATTTCCCCAGTTTCCTTGCATGTCAACAAGTAATTCGCGCTGACCCAACTGCACCAATGCATCTCCGATAGAACGGTCACCATGAGGATGATATTTCATGGTATGGCCAATGATGTTCGCGACTTTATTATAGCGTCCATCATCAATTTCTTTCATGGAATGTAAAATTCTACGCTGTACTGGTTTATAGCCGTCTCTGATATCCGGAACGGCACGCTCAAGAACTACATATGAAGCATAATCCAAAAACCAATCTTCGTATAAATCCGAAAGTGTTTTGGTGTGAGATAGCGAAGTATCGGCTATTTTCTTTTCCTCCTGATTTAATTCCTCTGACTCTAAAGCCATGTTTTTATCGTCCATATTCCGTTCTCGTTACTATTTGCTATATCGCAACAAAAATAATTCAATTATTAAGAAGCCCAATGCAAAAAGAATAAATAATTTCCACAATTGTAAGCCATCCTTGTTGGTAGTAATATACTGATTAATCGTTTCATTTTGAAGATCCAAAATCTTCACATTCTTCCAATTGTTTTTCTTTAGCAGTTCTGCTAGCTCCGATTTGGTAAAATAAGTCAAAAATGATTCATTTCTATCAAAATTAAAACTCAAAAAACTAATCAATTTTTCATGATCATACAATTGATAAATTCCAGCTTGTTCAGGGCTTTGCTGAAAATTTAGATTAAGATGTCCTTGATGAAAAACAGATTGAGGAATAAACTCAACTGAATCAGACCAATGACGCATTTTTAGAATTCCATCTTCATTATCAGGAAAATAACTCAGAGTGAAATCCTTCGCCTGACCTAAGAAAAAGTATAATTTTGGATCAATATTGATTTGTCTAAACAAATTAAATAGCACAGGTACAAATACTGCATGGGCAGAAAAATTACTCAAGCTATTATCAAAAGGTGTATAAAAACCATAAACTTTTCCTTCGCCTATTACAGATTTGATTAAAATAGATGCATTGGTTTCGTCCTCTATTAATACGTCTGATAAAGGGCTAATCATTTCGTTTAAAACAAAATGCATTTTAAAATAAGGAAGGTCAGTGTTAAAATCTAAACCCTTTTGACCTTGATTCAATTCAAAAATATCTTTAAATTCAGGACTTTGTAAATCAAAGTTTTTCATGAATCTAAACAAAGTATCTTTTGCAGACACTTGTGGTAATGAAAGCGCTTTATATGCATTATTAAGCTGAGCATGCTCGCTATTTGCAGATGGAATTAAAATCACATTATGACCTGATTTGACAAACTTCTGAATTTCAATCAATAAACCTGTCGAATACTTATTTAATCCATTTAATATGATGGTAGAATATTTAGAGAAGGTACCATAGTCAATTGAATTTTCTTCCATATAATCGGCATGGTATACACTATCACTTTCAAGGTAAGTTTTAATATCTTGATTAGCTTTTACCGATGAAATCAATAATACATCAATAGTTTCTTGCACATAGAAAGAACAAAAAAATTGATCGTCATAAACTATGGGAAAATCTTGAATTTCAATATTAGCAGGATAGTATCCTGCAGTATCAGTTCGGAAAACAAAACTAGATTGTGCAGAGGCAAAAGCATCCACAGAAACGCTGACTACGGACTTTTGACTATTGGCCACTTTGAGTATTAAAGGAAAATCTTCAAGAGGCACATCAGATTGATTCTGAAGCCTAAAATGCAACTCAACAATTTGGTTCGGTTGCAATAGTGGGACTTCCAGCCAAACTGAATCTATGAATATATTTCCCTGACTAGCTGATATTAAAGGCACCAAACTAATCTCTAAATTGGAATCTACCTCCCAGTGATTTGTAAATGCTTGCTTCTTTTGAAAATCAGATATTAGGAATAATTGTTCAGGAGAACTTTTCTTAAGATCATCATCATGTATAAGATACTGAGGAATCTTATCAAATGAAATTCCAGATTTTCCGATTTCTATTTCTTGCAATTGCTCCAAGAAAACTTCTCTACTCACAAAGGAGCGTGAAAAGCTATAAGGCTCATTTGAAAGTAATCTGAAATGATCAGAAGGTTTGTACGCTAAAGCAATTTTACGAGCTTCACTTCTTGCTTCCTCAAAAAGACTTCCCTCCTGACCTCGTGCTTCCATGCTAAAAGAATTATCGAGGAAAACATTGACATAAGACTCATCAGATTGTTTCAATCCTTCGCCATCATTACTCAGATATGGTCCAGCAAAAGCTAAAACTATTGCAGCAATAAATAACATCCTCATAAACATAACCAATAAATGACGCCATTGAGAATGCCTTTTGCTTTGTTGTTGAATATCTCTTAAAAAAGCTAAGTTAGTGAAATATACTTTTTTAAACCTTTTAAAATTAAACAGATGTATAATTAAGGGAATAATTAAAGCAATGAGTCCGTACAGAAATTCAGGATGATAAAAATTCATTATAGATACTTCTGAGAAAGCTACAAAAGTAAAGATTTTGTGCTTGCGATATTAGGATTTTTTTAAAGAATAAGCGCTCAAATTATGGCAAATAACCCAAGTGGTCGAACAAAATTTTTGTACCAATACCAACTAAAATTAATCCACCAAAAACCTCTATTGATTTACCAAATTGTTTTCCAATAAAAATTCCTAATTTCATGCCAATCATTGAGAACAAAAAGGTTACAACACCAATAATGACAAGTGGTTTCATAATTGGGATTCCCAAAAATGCAAGACTAACTCCCACAACAAATGCATCTATACTGGTCGCAATAGATTGAGCGATTATAATTAAATATGTTAATTGTGTTGGCTTTTCTTTTTCGTCTTTCGATAAGCCCTCATAAATCATCTTAGCACCAATTAATCCAAGTAGTGTAAAGGCTATCCAATGATCAAATTCTTTAATTAGATGCTCCACACTTAAACCTATAAACCAACCTAAAAATGGCATTAAGGTTTGGAAAAAAGCTAAGAAAAAAGCGATAACAACAGCCTTACTAAATTTTAAATCTTTAACAGACAAACCATTAGATACAGAAACAGCAAAAGAATCCATAGATAATCCAATAGCAATAAGTAAAACTGAAATGAAATCCATATGGTATTTGATTATATTTTATAAAGCACAAAAATAGGGTTTTCAGGGATTGAAAATACGATGGTTTTTTATCTCATTTCAAACCTCAAATCATGTATTTTTGCCAATTCTAAAATATACTAGATATGATAAAAGAATTCATTACTTTAATGATTAAAGGCATGGCAATGGGAATTGCTAATGTAATCCCTGGTGTTTCTGGTGGCACAATAGCGCTGATAACTGGAATATTTGAAAGGCTAATTAATGCCATCAAATCATTTGATTTAAAAGCTATTAAATTGATTTTCAAAGGAGAATTCAAAGCATTTGCGGCTTATATTGATTTAGGATTCCTAGTCTCTGTATTTTTTGGTGTAGGCATAGCGATTATAGCGGTGGCTCGTTTATTTGAATATTTATTTGAGTTTTATCCAGTATATATTTGGTCATTCTTTTTTGGATTGATTTTAGCCTCTATTTATTTCGTTGGTAGAACTATTGAAAAATGGAACTTAAGTACCATCATCAGTTTTGTTTTGGGTTCTGCTATTGCTATGGCCATGACTTTTATGACTCCCGCTAGTGAAAATGATAGCTTTATATACTTAATCATCTGTGGTGTAGTTGCTATTTGCTCGATGATATTACCTGGATTATCTGGATCTTATGTTCTTATTTTAATGGGCAATTATCAATTAGTTGCTATTGATGCCATTAATAACATGCGTTTAGAAATCATCATTCCCGTTGGAATTGGAGCAGTATTAGGATTAATTGCTTTTTCTCACCTATTATCATGGCTCTTTAAGAAATTTAAAGACCAAACTTTGGCTGTACTCACTGGATTTATTCTAGGTAGCTTAGGGGTAATTTGGCCTTGGAAAAATGCAATAACACAAGCTTTTGGTGAAAAAACAAAAGTAATTGGATATGACTACTTTTTTCCAGAGATGAACATGGAATTTGCTATTGCTATTACCATCATAGTAATTGGAATCGTAGTTATTTGGTGGATGGAAAGCAAAGTTATTAAGGAAAAAGTAGAGGCTTAATATTTTAAAATCAATCTAGCCTATCAACTCCTCAGCCATTTTAATAGCTGATTTAGACTGGGCATCTCCACTTATCATCAACGCAAGTTCATGAAGTCTCTCTTCTTCTGTCATCAATAAAATATCACTTTGAGTGACTTCATTAACTTCCTTCTTATAAACCTTATAATGCCACTTTGCTTTTGCGGCAATTTGAGGCAAATGAGTGATGGCAATTACTTGCATATTCTCTGACATTTTTTTCATCGTGTTCCCAACTTTCGAAGCAATATCACCAGAAACACCTGTGTCAATTTCATCAAAAATAACGGTTGGTAAACTACGGCTAGCTGATAATAAAGACTTCAATGTCAATACTAATCTTGATAATTCTCCACCTGATGCTATTTTAGAAATTAAATCAATTGCCCTTCCCTTATTTGATGAAAATAGAAAGTCAACTTTATCTATTCCAGTAGAGCTAAGCTCCGGTAATTCTATTATCTCAATTTTAAAAATCGCATCTTTCATTCCCAACTCATGCAAGCCATGAATAACTTTTTCCTCTATTGTTTTTAAGCCTGACTTTCGATTGCTAGAAAGCTGTTTTGCCATTTTATTAAGCTGAAGTCTTTGGCTTTCCAAATTAGAAGAAACTGTATTAATTTGGTCAGAAAGGCTACTAAATTCAAGCAATTGTTGATCTAAATCAGATAATAATTCCAATAATTCATTAGAATTCTGCTTGCGGTGTTTTTGTTGCAAATGAGTCAGTAAATCAAATCGCGCTTGTATAGTATTATGTAGATTTGGGTCAAAATCAGTTTGTTCATAAAGCTTTTCATATTCTGAAGCAATATCTTGTAACTCTATCAATGAAGATTGTAATCGCTCCTGCATATTTTTAAAATCGGAATGCATTGCTTGCAAAGAGCTCAATTGACCAAGCACTCCTTGTAATTGGCTAATTACATTATCATCAGCTTCATTTAATTTTTGAGTTGCATAAAACAGTGATTGTTTTATCACCTCAACATTATCCATCCACTGAAGTTCGCTTTTCAATAAATCATCCTCATCTTCTTTCAAACTAGCCTCACTAAGTTCATCAAACTGAAATTGTAAAAAATCCTGTTGTTGGCGAGCCAATGCTTCTTTTTCAAGAAGAGATTTCAATTGTTTCTTTAAACTTATGTAGTCGCTGTACTTGTGCTGGAATGCCTCCAGCTGTGATTTATTTTCAGTAAATTCATCTAACATTGCTAGTTGAATTTCAGAACTTTTAAATATATAGGTTTGATTTTGAGCATTTACATCTACCAATAAACTTGACAGTTCCTTTAAAATAGGTAAGCCAACCGGTGTATCATTAATAAATGCTCTAGATTTGCCAGTAACCGTAATTTCTCGTCTTATCTTTAATTCAGTTTCAACGTCTAATTCATTCGATACAAGGAATTTTTCAATGGCAGAGCTTGTTGTATCAAAAGTGCCTTCGATAATGCATTTTCCGTCCTCTTTATTGAGCACACTAACATCAGCACGATTGCCAAGAATCAAGCCTAGAGCACCAATAATAATAGATTTACCAGCACCAGTTTCACCAGTAATGATATTTAAACCTGCATAAAAATCAAGCTCAAGTGTCTCTATCAGTGCATAATTCCGAATGTATAGCGTTTTCAACATAGGATTGCAAAGCTAATAGGTTTTTTGGTTTATTCGTCAATATTTTTTTTCGTGAACTTAATAATTGACAAATCAAGTTTATATATCTAATCAGCTAATTTTGAATAATTGCTAAGAGGTTTAAGCGATGTATTTCTCTTCAAACTATTATTAAATTTGCATTTTTGATTTGCTATTAGAATTATAAATTCAAAATTTCTTTATTAAAAATAAAAAACCACCCGCCAAAGACAGATGGTTTTTTTTGCACTAGGTGTTTTCTTCAGGTTATATAAAGATTTTTCATTTTATTTTCCACAATATTAAACCTTATTCCTTTACTACATATCCCTAGGCTTAGGTATAGATTAGGTATATTTCGGTTTAAATAAAAACTAATTATATACCTACTACGTTAAATAATTTAGTAATACCAATTACATATATATATCATTTATAGCATTTTGAGTAAATAATTTAAATTAATATATCATTTTTAGCAAAATCAATTCTACTCATGGCATTGCATGTTGTTCTGCACAAATGGAATATTTTGATAATTAAGATGAGTTATTAAATATATTTCTAAAAAAAGAAAACCATCTGCAATTTGCAAATGGTTTTTCTAAGTATATATATATTGATATTTTTTTACAAATATAGGATGTGTTTGCTGAAAATTTCTACCTAAGCTTAGGTAGAAATTAGGTATATTTTATCATAAAAAAACTATTATTATATACCTACTACGTTAACAATAGAGACTGTATTTATATCATAATTATTTAATTTACAGATATATAAAGCTAATATTATGAATTATTTTCTGAATTCTTAAAACCGAAGAGTTGGTGTGATTTTATTTGCTTAGAAACAAAAATAGGCATCGCAGATTCCCATCCCTTTTCACCATTTTGTATTTTCTTTAATACTTCTCGGGCAAAAATCCCTTGCCAAGCCTTATTAACATTCTCAAGATCAACAATTTTATCATTACTCAAAAGATGCTGATAAAGGTAAAACATATCTTCTTGTACATTTAGCAACCTACCGGTTTGAAGTCGTTTATTTTCAATTAATGGGTAAACATAAAGCTTTACATTTTCGGCAAAAAGTTTTCCAAATGCTTCAATCAAACCACCTTTTAAATCTGTATAATATTTGCTTTCGACTAGGTTACGAAGCGTAGGGACTCCAATAACTACCCTAAGCTTATTGATATTAAAACGGTTGAAAAAATCGGTTAACTTATAGAAATACTGATAATTAGAAACAATAACATTTTGATTCATCCCATTTAAAATATCAACTCTTGCCAGAAAATCACGCTCGTCAAATTCACCACTCGACATTAAATTACGCATAGTTATTTCGCAGAGAACTATGGTTGAGTCCTTATTATAGTCACCTTCTCGCTTCAGCATCTGAATACTGGTTTTAATCATATCAAAACCAACATAAGTAATGGGTCTAAAACTACCTCTTATCGCAATTACATTCTTTTTATAAACAGCATCTGCTAGTTGGGTAATCTTCCCATTTTTGTCAAACATGACGACATTAGTCATCCCATTTTTCACCATTTGCACTCCGAGAAGCCGATTGTCAATATAATCCAAATCAGGTCCATGCATACTTACCATATCAATTTCTACACGAAATTGATCCAAATTATCCATCAAAGTAATTAAAAAATTATTTGGAGAATCAGCGTGATGAAAACATGCGTAAATTAAGTTTACTCCTAAAGTACCGAGTGTATATTGCTGTAAACCAGCATCATTTTCTAATAGATTAAAGTGAATGTTGACCTCGTTTGGTTGACTGCGGTCGCTTAACTGAAACCGGACTCCCATCCATCCATGAGGTACATTGCTTTTCTGATAATTCAATGTCTCCACGGTATCCGCAAAAGCAAAAAACAGAGTATCTTCATCTACATTTTGAGTAATTACATTTTGTAAATCTTGATACTCTTTCAAAAGCATTTTCGAAAGACGATCTTGAGATACGTATCTTCCAGGTTGATTGTTATTATAGTAATAATCTGAAAAGGTTTTATCGTAAGCAGAAATGCTTTTGGCAACTGTACCAGAAGCGCCGCCCGCCTGAAAGAAGGCTCTAGCCACTTCTTGACCACCTCCTATCTCAGCCAAAGTTCCATAGACCTTGTCTTCAATATTTATTTTTACGGCCTTCTGTTTTGTTGAAAAAATATTATCTCGCATAGTGCTGTGATTTCTATAATTCCGCTACTCGTTTACTTTCAACTCGCTTAGCAATTTTTATACTTATTTCATATAATAGTAAAAGAGGAAATGCGACCAAAAATTGACTGAACATATCTGGAGGGGTAATAATAGCGGATAATATAAAGAAAACGACAATAGCGTGTTTTCTATAACTCTTAAGAAATGCGACCGTAACAATGCCCATTTTAGCTAAAAAATAAATCAGAACTGGTAACTGAAAAACAATTCCTGTAGAAAGAGAAATCATCACAATCATGCTAATATATGAGCCCAATCTTAATGTATTTTCAATATCAGGACTTAATGACCATGTAGCCAAGAAATTAATCGCCAAAGGTGAGATTAAGAAATAACCAAAAGAAACACCTACTGTGAATAAAAAAGAGGTTATAAAAACAAATCCACGTATTCCTTTACGTTCGCTAATTGTCAACGCTGGTTTAATAAATAACCAAAATTCTGTTAAAAGATAAGGCATTCCGGCCACCAAACCAACTACTATAGAAATTAGTAAGTTGCTTCTAAACTGACCAGCCATTTCAAAATTATTGAGTTTAAAGTCAACTTGATTGATGCACAAACTATCAACATGAATAAAATCGCCTAATTGACAAAAAAGAGTATTAGTAATAAAATCAGGTGTTTTAGGACCTAAAATAACAACGGAGTAAATAAAATCTGTAAAGTAAAATGCAATAATGGCTAATGCAAAAATCACTATAGTTGATCTCATTAATGCAAACCTCAAGACATCTAAATGATCCCAGAAAGTTAATTCAGCTTTTTCATGCTCCTCAGATTCTACAAGCTTTTTTTTAGCCATAAATGTAATTTATTTCTTTAATTCCTTAGTTACATCTATATCTTTTATTTCATTTTGGATGTCTTTTGTAGCATCTTTAAATTCTTTCATGCCCTTACCAAGTCCTCTCATTAATTCAGGAATTTTCTTTCCACCAAATAATAAAAGTACGACCGCTAAAATAATAATGATTTCATTTGCGCCAAGCATTCCTAATAATATACTATCTAAATTCATGGTTATTGATTTTTATATTAGTTTGCAAAAGTAATTCTATTTCTAAATAAAAACTCAGATTTATTTGAATACTTAAATCATATTACATTTTTACCTGTAGAATCATTTATAGATTAATTATTTTCTTCTGTAAATCTTGTAAATTAGATACCCAATTCCAAATAAAAAATGAGCAATAACAATAGCTACAATAAAAAAAATAAAGCCATTATCTCCTCCCATACAGAAATTAGTTTTTTATAATTATTTGATATTCATTATATTGAATAATATTTATTGATTTATTTAAATAAATTCCTTCACGAGTTTCAACAAATTTGAAATTATTATGCATCCCTTTAAAGTCAAATTGATTGTTTAAAGCTCCGAAATTTATTCCATAATAATAAATTGCATTTCCAAAAAACCAACTCACATCAAAACCTAAATAGGCCAATTTTCCTGGAATACGTGCATTCTTATTATAAAACTTATTTTCGAAAGGAATTACACTTGAGCTATCACTATAATCTACGTAATAATCAGTGCTGTAAGTATAATGCAGGTCGCTCAAATACCCTTCTTCAATGGTAGTAAATTTCGACCAATCCTGTTCCTGACCCATGACCATTATGTTAAAAGTCTTTTTCTTCAAGCTCAATTGACGTAGAAAATTGCTAATACGTGCTTCATCTTCTACCAAGTTAAATATCACATTTATTGCACTGCTATTCAAATCATTTAACAAAGTATTAAAACCACCCGAAGAGTAATTATAAACATGAATTCTATTAGTATCAATTCCGGAATTAGCTTGTAAAGCAGCATTTAGTTTATTAAATTTACTAAGTTCATTTGTTCTTCCTTGATGAATAATAGATATTCTGTAGTTAGGAATACTATCATTAATATATTTTACCAAACTCTGATAATTATTCTGCTGATCAGATTTAATGATAAATTGTTGTGCTAACGAATCAACAGTATTAGCCTTTGCGCTAAATAAGTCAACAAGTTTTACATGATATTGAGATGTATATTTCTGAACTCGTTTAATATTATCGGAATAAAAAGGCCCGATCAAAATATCTAATTCTTGAAACTCTTTTAAAGCACAAATAGAATCTATTTTTGAAGTTTTAGCTTGAGTATCCCAAATATAAACTTCGGCTTTTAATCCTAATTTTTCGAGAGAATCGAGAGCCATTAATGCACCTTGTAGGAATTCAATAAACCGAAACGATTTATAATCTTCATCCTTTTTAATAAGGTATTCATTTTGCACTTTTATTTCGTGATTTAAGTTGGTAAACAACGGAATCATAAAACCAATTTTATAAACCTGCTGGTTATCGACAATTACCAATCCATTCTCTTTCAAACCATTCGATTTATTCTCAAAATCCTTATTTGGCAAAACTGGATCCAATACAATCGGTTGGTATTCTGGAATAATCTCTTCTTTTTTGTAACCAACTGGCACTAGAATTATCATTCCTTTTTGAAGGCTCAGAGTTTTCAATTGAGGATTAAGCTGTTCAAACTGTTGCTGATTTAGTTTGAATTTCTTTTCTAATCGATAATAAGTATCTTTCTTCTGAATTTCATAAGGCTCTAAACTATCATATTTTTCGGCTGCAATTTCTGCTATAAGCTGCTCATGAGTGGGTATCAAAATCAACTGACCTTCATTAATATTTGTGGTCAATCCAGGGTTTACTTTTTCCAAATCTTCAATACTTACTTGGTAATCAATCGTAATTCGGTAAAGGGTTTCACCCTTTGCAACCTGATGATATTTATATCCTTTAGGGGCCTGCTTTATTTCATCTTGACCACCAACAGTTTTTGATTTTCCGATTGGAATTTTTATTTCCTGACCCAGTTTAATTCCTTGGTCTAAACCTATTGCATTAGATTTTGAAATTTCATCTACACTTACCCCATAAGCTTCAGCAATGCGATATAAATTCTCACCTTTACTAACTTTATGCAAATAATAATTATTTCCTTCTATATCTTGTACAATTTCTGTTGATTTTATTATTTCACCTTGAGCTGAAAGTGATTGTGGCCAAGCAAAAATCAAAAGACAAAAAGACAATATAACAAATCCTCTCATAATATATCTTAAATTTAAATTAAGTATTATAATTCTGTTAATGAGATAGTTAAAAAAATCTATTCCCACTCTATAGTTGCAGGTGGTTTAGAACTGATATCATAAACCACTCTATTAACACCTTTTACTTTATTAATGATATCATTAGACACTTTAGCCAAAAACTCATATGGCAAATGCACCCAGTCTGCAGTCATGCCATCAGTAGATTCGACAGCACGCAAGGCAACCACTTGTTCATAGGTTCTCTCATCGCCCATTACACCAACAGATTGTATTGGCAGCAACATAGATCCTGCTTGCCAAACCGTATCATATAAGTCATTGTCTTTAAGTCCCTGAATAAAAATATAATCAACATCTTGCAGAATTCTAACTTTTTCGGCGGTAATATCTCCAAGTATTCTGATTCCTAAACCAGGTCCAGGAAAAGGATGGCGACCCAATAATTCTTGTTTTATATTCATTGCTTTTCCTACTCTTCTTACTTCATCTTTAAATAAAGCTTTAAGCGGTTCTACAACCTTTAGTTTCATATAATCAGGCAATCCACCCACATTATGGTGCGATTTAATAGTCATCGATGGACCTTTAACAGAAATCGACTCTATTACGTCTGGATAAATAGTTCCTTGGGCTAACCAGCTCACATTCTCAATCTTATGACTTTCATCATCAAAAACATCGATAAAAGTTTTACCAATAGCCTTGCGTTTTAGTTCAGGGTCTGTTAAGCCTTTTAAAGCTGAATAAAATTTCTCTTTTGCATCAACACCTTTAACGTTAAGTCCCATGTTTTGGTATGAAAGAAGCACTTCTTCAAATTCATTTTTACGTAGTAAGCCATTATCAACAAAAATGCAATAGAGATTTTCTCCGATTGCCTTATGTAGCAATACCGCAGCAACGGAAGAATCCACTCCGCCTGAAAGTCCTAATATAACTTTATCGTCATTCAATTGACTTTTCAGTTCATTAACTGTTATCTCAACAAATGAATCTGGAGTCCAATCTTGGGCGCACCCGCAAATATTTACAATATAGTTTTTAAGTAATATTGAGCCTTCTTTTGAATGATAAACCTCAGGGTGAAATTGAATGCCATAAGTGGTTTCACCTTTTATTTTAAAACCAGCTACCTCAACATCTGCTGTGCTACTAATTATTTCAAAACTTTCAGGCACTTTGGTAATTGTATCACCATGGGACATCCACACTTGGCTGCCCAATGACATGCCTTTTATCAATTCACTATCTTGGTTTGCATAGGCTAAATTTGCTCTACCATACTCTCTTGTGCCTGAGGGCATCACGTTTCCACCTTCCACTTGTGCCAAATATTGTGCACCGTAACATACACCCAATAGCGGCTTAAACCCTCGGATATTTTCCAAATCTGGCATAGGCGCTTCATTATCACGCACAGAAAAAGGGCTCCCAGATAAGATAACACCTTTAAAAACTGACAAATCTTCAGGAATGTGATTGAAAGGGTGAATCTCACAATAGACGTTGAGTTCACGTACTCGGCGGGCTATTAACTGTGTATATTGAGACCCGAAATCTAAAATTAGTATCGCATTATTCATGATGCAAAAGTAAGAAAAGACTGCTATTAAAATTGGAAATATTTTAATGTCTAAATAAAACTTCATAACAACCAAAAATGAACATATATCATACAAAAACAGGCATTTTGCCTAGACAACTTTTCTGGAATACATCTATCTTTACTGCATCAAATCATTTGTATTTAAGGACTCAATAAATATCTAAATGAAATGACATGAATTTAATAATTTACAATGTAACCTTTTGATTTAAAAAACGTTAATAAATATTACAGAATAAATAGAATCAATAATGAACTTTTTAGCTCACTTAAAACTTTCTGGAGACCACGAGCACATTATGCTTGGCAATTTTATTGCAGATCATATTCGTGGTAATAAAATTGAGAAGTTTCCTAAGGAAGTAGTTGATGGCATTATGCTTCATCGCAAAATTGATTACTATACAGATCATCATCCCGAATTCATGAAAACTCGGGCTCGGTTACATACTAAATACCATAAATATGCAGGAGTAATTGCTGATATTTTTTACGATCATTTTTTAGCAAAAAATTGGGATAATTACTCTGACTTTTACCTATCAAGTTTCACATCGTATAGTTACGGAATATTATTAAGAAACTATAGTTTACTTCCGAGCAAAACAAAAAAGATACTTCCTTTTATTATTATGCAAAATTGGTTAACAAGTTATGCAAAGATGGAAGGTCTAAGGCGTAGCTTTCAAATTATGGCAAGAAGAGCCAATTACAAATCCAATATGGAGTTTGTAGTTGATGATCTTATTGATGATTATGAACTTTACGAAGCTGAATTTAAGGCGTTTTTTCCGGATATTGCCAGTTATTGCCAAAATGAACTTGATTTATTATTTCCTGGAGACAGAATGAGTAAAAAGAATCAAATTATAAGCGAGAAGGCCGTTGAAATATTTGAAAAGGAAAAGGAGTTGAAAATAAAAACTGAAGAATCTAAACAAGATGCTGAAAGTTCCTATGAAACTGTTACTGCTGCAATAAAAAAACGTATCAGCCAATATCGAGAAAAGAAAACTAACCCTACCGAATCTCAAAATGAAGATGCGACAACCAAGATTAAAACTAACCGATCTATTCTAAAAAAAACGAAGTAGAATATTTCACCGAAAGGCTCATTTTCATAATTTCAATATCAAATTCTGTTTAGCTTAATCCTTAACTACTTTAACATCAAGTGCATCTCGTAGTCCATTTCCAACAATCATAAAAGCAAGTACCATCATCATAATGGCAAAACCTGGCAGAATTGCCAAATAAGCATAATCTAAAATAATATAGCCATAATGCTCTTTAATCATGATTCCCCACGACGGAGTTGGAGGCTGAACCCCAATACCGAGAAAACTCAAACCTGCTTCAATCAAAATCGCTGAAGCAAAATTAGCAGCAGAAATAACAATTAAAGGGCTCAAAACGTTAGGTAAAATATGGCGAAAAATAATCCGAAATGAAGAGTAGCCTAATGCAGTTCCAGCTTCCACATATTCCTTTTCACGAATGCTCATCACCTGCCCTCTTACTACCCTTGCAACTTCAACCCACATTGTAAGTCCCACAGCAATAAATACTTGCCAGTATCCTTTACCCAATGCCATTGTGATGGCAATCACCAATAATAAAGTAGGAATAGACCAAACAACATTGATAAACCAAACAATAAATTGATCAACCCAACCTCCAAAATAGGCTGCAGAAGCGCCTAAACTTATACCCACAACCAATGAAATAAGTACCGCAATAAATCCCACAGAGAGACTAACTCTGGTTCCAATCACAAGCTGACTCAGTAAATCACGTCCAAAGCGATCTGTTCCTAAAAGATAAAACTTAGTTTTAATTTGATTTTTTGCTAGATTAATTAGCTCATTTCTACTGATGCTTTTTGCCTCACCATTCGCTAAAGTAAATGTAAAATGTCCATTATTATCCAATTTAATATCTGACTGTGGCCTTAATGGAAATGCGACATCAGCGATATGAAAACCATATTTCAATCCATCATTAGGCTGAACACCGGTGTACTCTTCAATAATAATACTATCACCAGTAATTACAAAGTTATCAATTGAAATTTCCTGAATAGATTTCGCTTGACCAAATAACATTCTATAGAAGAAATTATGCTGATCAATTTCACGATTAAGAACCCTTTGCAAGGTTAACACCTTAAACCCCGGTTTTTTAGTGGCCAATTCAAGAGCTTGATCATTCGCAAAAGGTGTTTTATCTGGAATAATAATATAACCTAAAATAGAAATAATCACCATTGTGACAATGAAGAGAAAGGCAAACATCGCTAATTTGTTTCTTTTGAAACGAACTAATGCCAATTTAGATAAGGAACCCGACGCTTGATATTTTGTTTTTTTAAAAAAATGCATTTTATAAAATTAAATGAAAGAGACATTCCAAAGGCTCTCTAAATCAAACCATAATGATTAACTAATTCAAATTTATATACCTATGAATGAGAACCAGAAAAATTTTCCACCAAAACCTCAGCGGCACTTTTAATCATTTTATATACATGGCGAAATCCCTCATCACCACCATAATAGGGATCTGGAACAGAAATATTTTCACCAGAAGCAACCAAATTCATCAACATATCTACTTTTGCTCTTTGGGATTCATTCTTTGATAAGCGCAAAATATCATTATAATTGGATTGATCCATTGCGAAAATATAATCATACTCGTCGAAATGAGCTGCTACAAATTTTTGTGCCCTTTCCTTGGAAATATCAATTCCATGTTTTGCCAATTCAAATTGAGCTCTATGGTCTGCAGACTCGCCAACATGATAGGCTGCAGTACCTGCTGAATCTATTTGAACATCAATGCCACTATGGCTAAACTCTTCACGCACAATTCCCTCAGCCATAGGTGATCTGCAAATATTTCCTAAACAAACCATGAGTATTTTCTTCATCGAAATCCATTTTTGAATAAAGCACAAAGGTAGAAAAAAAGAGTAGGAAGAATTTATGTAATTCAAATAAAAATCTAAATATCAAAGACTAATTTATCAATATATATTTTTAACAAATCAGATAAGTATCACTTATGATATTCTGTACTTTTGCAAAACTATTTAAAAAATTAATTTAAAGATATGGCTGGATTCGGAAAATGGATTGGTGGAGGTTTAGGATGGGCTTTTGGAGGGCCTATTGGTGCAATTTTAGGCTTTACAGTGGGAAGTATGTTTGACAAGACTTCACATGAAAGTCAACATCAAGCTTATATAAATAGTGGCTCAAGGCCACAAACAATGGGTGGTGATTTTGCAGCTAGTTTACTGATATTAAGTGCTGCTGTAATGAAAGCCGATGGTAAAGTTCTCAAATCGGAATTAGATTTTGTTAAGAGCTTTTTGCATCGTCAGTTTGGCCAAGAAACTGCGGCAGAATATGTTTTGCAATTGAGACAAATTCTTCAACAAGAGATTCCTGTGCGACAAGTTGCAACTCAAATTCGACAGTTTATGGACCATTCATCCAGACTTCAACTATATCATTATCTTTGGGGAATAGCTGGAGCAGATGGCCATATTGATAGTCGTGAAGAAGCACTCCTTCATCAACTCGCCTCCTATCTTAGCATTAGTAGTTCTGATTATCAATCGATCAAGGCTATGTTTGTAAAAGAAATTGGCAGTGCATATAAAATATTAGAAATCAACGAAAAAGCCTCCGTAGAGGAGATTAAAAAAGCCTATAGAAAAATGGCTGTTAAATACCACCCTGACAAAGTAAGTCATCTAGGTGAGGAGTTTCAAAAGGCTGCTGAGGAGAAATTTCAAAAGCTAAATGAGGCCTATGAAAGTATTAAGAAAAAACGAGGGTTTAATTAGGTTGGGAGTACTTGGCGTTGGGAGTACTTGGAGTACTTAGTGTTGGGAGTTATGAGTTATGAGTTGGGAGTTACTAGTTGGGAGTTAAAACAGTAGATTAATGAAGCGAAATATTAATGGTAAACGGATAGTGGTGGAGTTGGCGAGTTTGCCAATTCATTTCTATCGTTATGTCATTTCGCCACTCACACCTGCTTCCTGTCGCCATTATCCTACATGTTCCGAATATAGTTTACACGCCTTAAAAATGCATGGCTTATTTCAAGGTGGCGCAATGGCAGCAAGTCGAATTGGTCGCTGTCACCCATGGGGAACTCAAGGCTATGACCCCGTTCCTAGCTTTATTTTTCCAGTTTTTATGAAATCAAAAGAATACAGTGATCGATTAAAAGCCCATGATTAATAGTTTTTAACCATCATTCTCTTGCTATGGTTTTGATTTGAAAATCCTTAATACATCGAACTCCCCAAATTTGAAATCTCCACCAAAGTAGCTCCAACACCAAATTCCGCCATGCTTGCTGGTCGGTATTTGACATAATCCATTTCATCTAAAAGCAGTTTCAACTCTTCCTTTAGTTTTCCTGTTCCAACTCCATGAATAAAAACTACTTTTTTAAAATTATGATCAATAGCACTTTGCAGGCATTTTGAAAAATATCCCAATTGTATATTTAACATTTCACCATTGGTCATGCGTGAATGATCATCTACTAATTCCCAAATATGCATATCAACCACAGCCTCATCTTTTTCAGTTTTATGCTTTAAAATCTCATCACTTTTTCTAGCAATTTTAGCTTTTGTTTGATGAAGTTCGGCCTCTTCGCCTGCTTTAAGTTGACTAATAATAGGAATATTTCTAAACTCAAACAATTGGTATAAAATAGCATTTTGATGCAAAAATTGATTTCGCTGATAAGCTGAATCCTTATAAAACTTACTGCCTCTAATCTGCATTTCACTACTAATTGGCGCAAGCAATATCTTGCTTTCATATTGAAGCACAAGTACTTGAATATGAGCATTGAGATAAGCTTCTAAGTCTTCACGAGCTATACTCTTAATGAGCCATTTCGAAAAAGCAGCTACTTTTCCAGAGCTCGCTTCTTGAATAACCTCTTCATTTTGAATATGAAAGCTAAATAGAATTTCATGGGAAGAAAAATTCATTAAATAAATATCCAACTCACCGACAACAGGCATGTGCTGCTGCTGAGGAACAAATGCAATGCTTACATGAAATAACTCAGGCTTTCGGTCTGATGGGTATACGATTAAACTACTCATCTGACTTATTTGGTCAGGCATACTAATACTTGGAGATTCTTCTGTAATAATTTTTTCAGATTTCGTTTCCTCTTCAATATCATTTACAAACAGCCTTTCAGCAGCTGTTGTAGGAGCTACTAAAATAATATCACGAGTTAATGTTGGGATTTCAAAACCATCCTCTGTTTCAACATTAACGAGGTTAATACCTATAACAGAGCGAATTATCCCTCCACCCTCTTCTGCAATAAATTTTACTCGATCACCAATTTTATATATCATAATTCTAATTTTAGGATGGCAAAAGTACGCTGTTTTTGGGTTGGAATTACTTCTAGTGCATGGATAAAATATGACAGACTCAAAAACAAATTTCTGCCAAGTTATTGAATTAATCGTATTTTTGTAGACTAAAACAAATCTTTTTGAGCATATTAAATTCCGTTTTCAAATCAAACCAATTGGTTTAAAAACTTATCTTCATATTCATTTAATAATTTAATTATGAACCTAGTACGTTTACAAATTATAATCATATTTTTTGCGTTGATCATAGCGTCATGTGGCAGAAATGAAAAAAAGGCAGAAATAATTAAGCAAGGAGCTATCAAACATTCGACAAATCGTGTAGCTGCAGAATGGGAACCCGCTATTGGAACTATTGTCGTTTGGCCTTTAGATTTACCACATCAGCTTATCATTGAGTTGGCAAAAGATGCCAAATTATATGTTATGGTTCCCAATGATGAAGAAATTGTAATTGCCAAAGAATGGCTCACTAAATGGAATATAGACCTAAATCAGGTCGAATTTATCGTTTCTGCACAAGGACTCGATTCGTGGTGGGCACGTGATTGGGGTGCATTTGCTGTTTTCGATAGTATCGGAACAATGCGATTGGCAGACGGACAGTATAAATATAGCACGCCAGTTTCAACAATCGGGTGTAACGATTCACTAGAGTTTTTGTTCACCGAAAAAGACGAAGTCACTGGTAAAAGCAAGATTGTATTAACAATTGACGACGATGATACACCGCTTGATATTGCCCAATATATGGGTTATGGAAGAATTGACCTTCCATTCACTTATACCGGTGGAAATGTATTTATGGATGGACGTAAAACCTCATTATCAACTTGTATTATTAAAAATGAGAATAATTATATTGGCGTAAGTGAAGATGAATTTATCGAGAAGGTCCGCCAAGATTTAGGCATTGAAAAGTATAACTTTATTTCAAATTTTGAAATCAGCGGAATTCAACATATAGATTGTTATTTAAAAATGCTTGAAAACAATCGACTTATTGTGATGCAGCCACCAGCTGACCATGAACTTTATCAAATATATGAAGATATTGTAAATAATGAATTGTCGCAATTGAGAAATGCTGATGGTGAGCCATACGAGATTATCCGTTTAAATACCGCACGTTATACAGAAGAAAGATTGGCCGCTTATTCAAACTCATTAATTATCAATAAAAATGTATATGTGCCACTTTTTGGAATTGCCCAAGATTCTATTGCTTTAGTTCAATGGCAAGATGCCATGCCTGGCTATACAATCAAAGGATTTCTATATCAAGTGCATGAAGAACCAATCTTGCATCCACGTGTTTTAGTGCGACGTGCTAATGGTTTTGGATGGAAAGATGGCGACGCACTACACTGTAGGACCAGAGCTATGTGGGATCCTCAGATGTTGTATATTGCAATGACTAAAAGAGCTATAAAAGAGGGCACAAATTATACTTTTGAAGCAAATATTATTGATTATAGCAATGCGGGATTACTCAGAAGTACCATGTTGCTCATGTGGCGAGAAAAAGGAACTGAAGAATGGGCCGAAGCCCAATTGGAAGAATGCGCGGAGGCAAATTACTACAAAACAAGCCTTAATAACCTTGAAGCGGGAAAAACCTATGAGTATTATATTACAGCAACTACCGCTGCTCATAAAACGCAAAATAATCCGATTACTGCACCACAAGGATTTAATTTTTTCAACACGAACTAGGTATTAATATAAAATTTCAATGATAGGCCTTACTCTCCAAAGAGAAAGGCTTTTTTTTTAATAATATTTATTTAAAACTAGTTGCCATCTATAATTCGTATCGTTATTTTTTTACTT
>ERZ889078.525-NODE-525-length-34695-cov-9.964607_pt1 | contig 34695 bp, 24 predicted proteins | sample MGYA00521266_ERZ889078 | MGnify/ENA primary metagenome ERZ889078 (study PRJEB32303, sample SAMEA104408618) | aquatic metagenome | biome: Brackish water; feature: Pelagic; material: water | place: Baltic Sea | collected 2014-06-16T06:34:00 | depth 76,534 m ...
GGGAAGTAGGGAAGTAGGGAAGTAGGGAAGTAGGGAAGTAGGGAAGTAGGGAAGTGGGGAAGTGGTATGAGAGTGGAAGTAGATTTTATGGCAATTTATGGCAATTTTGCATTTTACATTTAGGATATGAGACTCTCCTTGAAGATCATCATCATTTTGTTCTTCTCACTATTTACTGTTCACTACTCACCTGTAACAGGTCACTGGTCGCTTGTCGCCGGTCACAAGCTGCAGGGTCAATCTCATCCGTCTCTCTCAACCGCTTCCAAAAAGGCTAAGAAATTTTACCTTCAGGCCAGGGAGCACTATAATCTGAGGGAATATTCACAAGCTTATGCCTTGCTGGAGAAAGCACTGGAGGCAGATCCCAGCTTTGCCGAAGCATACGCAATGCTGGGAGATATGGCTGCTGAACAAAGGAATATTGAGGAAGCGATTATCAATTACGACCGGGCGGTTCAACTTCTTCCCGACCTGGACTACAACCTCTATGTAATCCTTGGGAACCTCAAACTGCTGCTTGGGCAGTATGCAGAGGCAAAACAGGATTACGAAAAATACATCTCCTACAACAAAGGACCGTCAAACCGGCGATGGCAAACAGAGGAGAACATCCTCAAGTGTAACTTTGGTATGGAGATGATGGCATCCCCCGTACCCTTCGATCCCAAAAACCTGGGTGACAGCATCAATACGATCCACGACGAATACATCAATGCCATCTCTTCCGACAAGCAAACCCTCTATTTTACCCGACGCCTGCCTACCAGTGCCATTGTAGCTAAAGGCCCGGATGCAGTTGAGGAGGATTTTTACCTGTCATACAATTCCTCAGATACTGCCTGGTTTCATGCTTTCAACCTGGGGCCACCAATCAATACTCGTGGGAATGAAGGAGCGATCTCTATCTCTCCCGACGGACAGTTACTGTTTTTTGCCGCCTGCCAGCGCGACGATGGTTATGGAAGCTGCGATATCTACTGGTCGTGGAAGATGGGCGACCGTTGGTCTATCCCCAGAAACCTGGGATCGGTTGTAAATTCCGCAACCTGGGATTCTCAGCCCTCTTTCTCTTCTGATGGAAGGACACTCTATTTTGCCAGTAAAAGAAGTGGCGGAAAAGGTAGCAGCGACATATGGAAGACAGAACTGTTGCCAAATGGTGACTGGTCACTGCCGGTGAATCTGGGCGACCCGGTCAATACAGCCGGAGTTGAGCAGAATCCTTTTATCCACCCTGATGACCAAACCCTCTATTTTGCATCCAAAGGGCATCAGGGAATGGGAGGATTGGATCTGTTCTACACCCGAAAGAGTTTGGACGGATCCTGGGGAGAACCGGTAAATCTTGGCTATCCGATCAATACCTATGCCGACGAGATCACTCTGGTCGTGAATTCAACCGGAGATATTGCCTATATCTCTTCCGATAAATTCGGAGGAAAAGGACGGCAGGATATTTATTCCTTTCCTTTGTATGATGAAGCGCAACCAAACCCTGTCACCTACCTGAAGGGTGTTGTCTTTGACAAAGAGAGCGGAAACAGGCTGCAAGCCTACTTTGAGCTTACTAACCTGGAGCGGAACGAAGTTGTTGTTCAATCGGTCTCAGATCCGATCGATGGCTCTTTCCTGGTTTGCCTGCCCACCGACAGGGACTATGCACTCAATGTTTCGCGTGAAGGCTACCTCTTCTATTCCGACAATTTTTTCCTCACAGGCATCAGGGATCAGGCAAAGCCATTTCTGAAAAATATTCCGCTTCAGCCAATCAAAGTAGGAGAGACGGTTGTGCTGAGAAACATCTTTTTTGATACGGACAAATATGACTTAAAACCTATATCCTACATCGAACTCCAAAAACTCCTTCAACTTCTTCAGACTAATCCAGCTTTAAGGATTGAGATCAGCGGCCATACCGATATTGTCGGGTCTGAAGAGCACAACCTGGAGCTATCCAAAAACAGGGCAAAAGCAGTCTTTGATTACCTTGTAACCAATGGCATTTCTCCTGATCGGATGACCTATGCCGGGTATGGGTTCTCCAATCCGATCGATACCAATAATACGGACGAAGGCCGGGCAAATAACCGACGGACGGAGTTCAGGATAATAGGCAGGTGACATGAAAAATTTCTCCCGTTTCCTCATCAATACCCTTCTCATTGGTTTTGCTTCAGCTGCTGGTCTTCAGGCTCAATCAACAATCACTAAAGAAGATTATCAGAGAGCCGTTAGCTTCCTTTGGGATAATTTGGACAACCAGAAGGTGTTTAACCTGGGAATTACTCCTCACTGGTTTTCCGACAGTACCGGTTTCTGGTATCTGTCGACGGGCCGTGACGGAAAAACCTTCCGAAAGGTAACGTTTAACCCTCCCGGCAAAACAGAGCTGTTTGATCATGAACGGCTGGCAAAAACGCTTAGCGAAGAGCTGGGCGGAGTAGTGAGACCCGATTCTCTCCTGTTTAATTCAGTTGAATATATTTATATGGATACTCTCCGCTTCAAGGTCAAAGAGAAACTGTATCAGTTGGATCTGGATACATATATTCTGGAGATTGTACAAGAGGTGAAAGAAATGGAACGCACACCAAATGAGGCTGTATCACCCGACAGCAATTGGATCGCATACACCGATTCGTTTAATCTCTATATACGGTCGGTTGATTCATCTGTGATCAGGCAATTGAGCTTTGCGGGACGAAAGAACTATGAATATGCAAGCTATTATGGTTGGTATGACCTGATGGAGGGAGAGGGCGGAGACCGACAGGAACGCTTTGACGTAACATGGTCACCTGACTCCCGATGGATCCAGACATACATCTGTGATACAAGGAGTGCTCAGAAGATGTATCTGCTTGACTGGAGTGTGGATACCCTCTATCGGCCACGATTGCTCTCTTACTACAGGGGATCGCCCGGAGATACATCCATGATTTATATGCTCCCGGTCCTGTTCAACATAGCAACAGGAGAAGAGGTTATCCCTGATCTGCCCCGAGCTACTCATATTAATCCGGTCTCTTTCAGATGGTCGGAAGATACGAATCTGATCTATGCAAATTACGCAGGGCGGGGATATCAGAAAGAGTACCTGCTGAAGATAGATCTGACGGATGGGACTGTCATCCCACTATTTACGGACTCAAGTCAAACGAACATCGACAATTTTGCCTACTGGCTGGCTGAAAAGGCAGGAAAGGTGATTGTAGCGTCTGAACGAAGCGGCTGGAGGCAACTCTATACAGTGGATTTGGAGGATCACTCTATTCAGCCAATCGTGCAGGGTGACTATTATATTCACGACCTGCTGTACATCGACCAGGAGTCGGAAACCCTCTTTTTTACCGCTGCCGGGAAAGAGGAGGGCAGAAACCCTTACCATCAGCATCTGTACAGTGCATCTCTTGATGGAGGAGGCCTTATAATACTTACCCCGGAAGATGCCCATCACCGGATCTCTTTCTCACCGGATAAGCGTTATTTCGTTGATACCTATTCAACGGCAGCATATCCTGAACGAACAAGATTGAGAGAGACGAAAACCGGAGAACTGCTGTTGGAGATCTCAAAAGCCGATATTACTGATCTGGTTGCCATGAACTGGAGTCCGCCGGAGCTATTTACTGCCATAGGCAGGGATGGGCAAACCACGATCTACGGTGCTCTTTGGAAACCAACCAATTTTGATCCGGAAGAGAAATATCCGATCATTGATCATTCATATACCGGTCCGCATACCCAGATGTTTCCCAGGTATTTTTCCAGAGTACTGAGTATCAACAACCAGGCACTGGCAGAGCTGGGTTTTGTGGTGGTCATGGTTGACGGAATGGGTACATCCGGACGCTCCAGGTCCTTCCATGATGTATCTTACAAGAATATGGGGATGAACCTTCTGGACCATGTACTGGCCATCCGGCAACTGGCCGAACAGTACTTGTGGATCGACACTACACGTGTAGGGATCTTTGGACGTTCGGCAGGTGGTTACGATGCTGCACATGCCATGTTACAGTTTCCTGATTTCTATAAAGTGGCGGTATCCACTTCAGCAGATCACGACTTCAGGATGGAGAAGGCCTGGTGGCCGGAGATGTATATGGGATGGCCGGTTGACTCCACCTATCACCTGGTATCAAACATCACTATGGCTCCCAACCTGAAGGGAAAGCTGTTGCTGATACACGGCGGTCTTGACAACAATGTCAACGGTTCAGCTACATTTAAACTGGCTGAAGCCCTGATCAAAGCCGACAAGGATTTCGATATGCTGATTGTTCCCAGCCAGGGCCACAGCTACAAAGGCAACTATGCCGAATACGTGGTGAAGAGGCGCTGGAACTACTTTGTAGAACACCTTTTAGGCGCTTCGCCGATATGGGATTTTCAAACCAAGTAGTTTAACAGGTTCAAGGTTCAAGATTTATCAGCCGCAGGCTCCATCAGGCCGAAGGCCTCCATCAGGCCGAAGGCTCCATCAGGCGAAGCCTCCATCAGCCGCAGGCTTATTTAGAAAGGCAACGGTGGCTCCCCTAATAGATACAGGTAGTTATTGTGGTAATGCTCTACTTCCGCCCACTTCTTGTAATACGCAATAGAATCTTCTTTGGTTTGAGGTTGTTGCGGGGGAATGACGGGAATAGACCCGATCGCGGAATCCGGTGCGACGTTGTAATAGGTTATTCCATTTCCCTTTAGCACTATTTCAGCTAACGTATATATGTCTGAAAAGTGGGCAGGAACGGCTACAGGTATGTGTTTATCTATGATACCAGGTAAATCAGTCCAAAAATAGGGGATTACATCCAGTGAGTTGACTATCATCTTGATTGATCCGCTTTGCTGTTGAAGGGTAGTCATGAAATTATCCTTGAATTGCTTATTCACTATTCCCGGTGCTGCGAAGGTATAAGTTCTTACTGTAAACATATCCTTGAAGCTTGTGTCTTTCATTACCCAATATGCCATCAGAGGGGCAAGATATCCACCCTGGCTGTGTCCGGTTATAAAAAGAGTAGTTTTCGTAGTTCTTTTAATAGAGTCCAGAAATGTTTCAAGGGTTTTCTTTGTTACGAAATCTTTTGTAAGGAGAAGAGTATCTAGTCCGTTCATTGCACCTCTGGCTACCAAATCTCCGGTTTCACCGTATTTAAATTGGACTTGGGTAAAAACATCTACATCCTGGGCGCTGTCGATTTTATTGGCCATATTAGTACCCCTGATGACTATTGCATAAGTTGGATTTGGCAGGGTATTCAGCCTGGCGACATAAACCAGGTTAACCGAGTTTGCTATGTTGCTTGAAATTCCAGGACCCCAGGCACGTTGCCATAATCCTCTTGTACCTAAGGATCTGTCATTCAGCAGAATGTCAATAGAATCCCTGATGATCTTGGGTTCTAATTTCTCGGCCACATAGCTAATTGCAGATAGTGTCATCATGATACCGGGTATGTTGGGCTCCTGGAGCTCCAAAGGCGGATCTTGTGTGACAGTTGCCGGATCCTTCTTGCATCCTGACAGTATGAGGATAAGCATGGACAACATCATAATCGTATGAAGTATTATCGGTTTTTTCATTTTTTTTGTTTTTAATGAGACGCAAAGTTACAATTAATTTAGACTTATTACAAATAAAATATATCAATGGAAATAATAAGCAATTATCTTTCATCGTTAATGTTAAACGTATGGTTTACAAAACATTTATAATAATGAAAAACAAAAGACTTATCATCATAATAGCCATTGTCGCCCTCCTGTTGCTCATACCTTTAACAGCAATGCAGTTTACAGATGAAGTCAGGTGGACCCTGTTTGATTTTATTGTTGCTGCTGGCCTCTTACTGAGTGCCGGGCTGACCCTTGATTTTATTATACGAAAAGTAAAAAGAGCTAAATATCGGATTGTTCTGTCTGTGGCTCTTGTGGCAATCCTCCTCCTTATTTGGGCAGAACTTGCAGTAGGCATCTTTGGGACACCGTTTGCCGGAAGTTAACCGGAACAACAGATAACCTCTATACATGTTACAGGGCAAAGGACAAAGGGCTCAGGGCTCAGGGCACAGAGCCCAGAGCCTGGGTTCAATCATCAAGTTATCCGGCATCCGGCATCTGGCATCATGTATCCTGTATCGCGCATCGCGTATCGCGCATTTATTTGCATTTTTAAGGTTTTTATTATATATTTGGGTCGGGTAAGTATATGCCCATAGCATACTCTTCCGTTCATCCACAATATATTTTTTCATGTACTCACGAATTTTCATATCAACATCCGCCAGAAGGATCATGTTGATCCTGCTTCTGTTTGGGGGATTGATGCTTTCCGCACAGACTCCATCCTATACCCTTTATCCACCCTACAATCCAATTGCAGGAGGAGGAGGAGGTTGCTATGCATATATCACATGGCAGAAACCAATTTTTGGATCACACCAGGGTTTGTTAGGATACCGTATATACAGAGATGGCGTATTCATTGCGCAGGTAACCAATCAGGATACTACGTGGTGCTATGACTTCGCTATTCTTTCCGGCCCCAGGATCTATTCAGTTACTGCCTGGTATGATCTTGGGCCATATGGTTACCCTGGGTATACAGATGAATCCGAACCTGTTTATGCAGATGAAATGATGGTTGTTTGTGCTTGTACTTTTCCATTCGCGGAAAAATGGAACTATGGTTATATCGATCCTTGGACTTGGTCGTTTTTTCCAAATCAGGGAAATTGGGATTTGAATATTACTGAAGGAAATCCTCCGCCACAGGCTTCATTTAACGGGAACCCAGCTTCGACTAATTATGACCTTACGATGACAGCAAGTGACTGGCGGTTGAGCTCCTATGCATATAATTGTTTTTATATCACTTTGGATTATGATATCAGGCTGAATGATTCCACATCTTCCGGTACTGAGTTTTTTGAAGCGGGTATCTTTTATAACGGATACTGGCATATTGTTGATACCATTGTCAATACCGGGTCATTTGACTGGCAGAACCGGCATCATGAATTCACAGATGTCGGAAAGGATGATCTGAAGGTCAGGTTCAGGGTTTTCGGAGAAAATAGTGCGAATATCTCTTCCTGGGATGTAGATAATATTATAGTAGACATACATTGCTATCCGCCTTCGAATCTCGAAGGGATGTTTGTCGGGCAGGATGTCTTATTAACATGGAGTCCACCATTTTGCCAGGTGATTGAGGAATATTGGGTACCCGATTCACTTGAAATGCATAATGGAAATGCAGTATGGTCTGTAACGCAAGCTTTTGATTGGATTTACGGTTCTGTTTTTGATTTGACTGCATTTCCTAATACAATCCTTCACTCCATAGACTTTCACCATGTTCCTGATGGACTTACCGGAACATGGCCATATCGGATCCACGTTGTTGACTGGGAAACCAAAACCGAACATGCCACAACCGGGCTTATCTCAACCACCGGAGATGACCATTGGGAATTTGGGATTTCTCTCGATAGTGTACGTGGCCTGGGAGGGAAAATGGTGGGTGTTTTTGTTCAGCCAATGGGCAATGAACCGGGAAATGCATACCCGAAAATTTCATCAGATGATTCAGGGCCACAAACAACCTCGTTATATGGACATTTTCCGCAATTTGATGCAATGAACCAGTCACAGAATGGTGCTTACCTCGTTAATCTTCATATTCTGATACCCGATTCAACCATGAATGGTAATGATGTTGTTAATGAACCGGAAGAGGCAGCTCAGACAACTCATCAATATTACATTTATAGGAGATTTGACCCTATGGGTTCCTTCCACGAGATAGGTGGTCCGGTATATGATACCTTCTTTTTTAATACAGATCTACCGCCTGTGGGGACCACAGTATATTACTATATCATTGCATATGATCAGACTTCGTGGTGTAGTTCATGGTCTGATACAATTAGTATGTTGATTACATCCTCCTTGAGTCCTGGTGAATCAGTAACTTCCGTTTTTCCAAATCCGGCATCTGAGACTTTAAAGATTTCCAGTGAGACTATTATTGAAAGTCTTGAGATCATGAATTATTCAGGTCGATCAATACACTCAATTTTAGGAATCAACGAAGTCGAAACAAAGATTGATATTTCACACCTTAAACCAGGGATTTACCTGCTGAAAGTCTTTACTAAGAGAGGAGTAAAAGTGACAAAAGTAGTGGTGCTATGAGAGTCTCAAATCTCAGTGAAGAGATAGGGGCTAAGAGCACAGGGCTCAGGGCACAGGGCACAGAATCAAAATCCAGTTAGCCAGTTATCCAGCATCCAGCAACCAGAATCCAGCATCCAGCATCCAGCATCCAGGATCCAGCATCTAGATAGGTTTCAAAGGCTTCACACCCATAATAACAAGGTAGCTGTCATGCTTGTGCTGCATCTTCCACCAGTAGTTATACCACTGCAGGGCGTTGGAGGGATCAATTCCCGGAACGGTAGGTGTGATAGGAATACGCCCTATGGTATCCGGTTCGGTGATGTTGTAGTAGGTAATCCCGGCAATATTCAGTGCGCCCTGTGCTATTGACAACCCAACCTGGTAAATAAGGGGAACTGGCACAGGAATGTTGTTCGCTGTGATTCCTGGCAGATCTGTCCAGATCCAGGGTATCACATCGATAGGATTTACCAGCATATGGAAGGAGGCATCCGAAGGAAGAGCACTCATGAAATTGTCCCTGAAACTCTTATTTACGATGCCGGGCCCAGCAAAAGCGTAAGTTTCAATCGTAAACTTATCTTTTAATTGCTCATTGGTTACCAGCCAGTAAGTCATTAAAGGAGCCAGTCCACCTCCCTGGCTGTGTCCGGTGACATACAGTGGAATTTTAGTTGTACTGGAAATAGAAAGCAGAAACTCTTTAAGGGTTGTTCCCTTAATCGAATCCTTCGTGAGAAGGAGGGCTGTAAATCCTTCCATCATTCCTTTGGCAACCGAATCACCTGCCTCCCCATAAGGAAACTGTACCAGCGAAAAGGCAATGATATCCTCGAGCATATCCCCGATAGATTTTACACTTGTACCCCTGATTGCAATGGCGTAGGAAGTTCCCTCCTTCTCAGGTTTTTTGGCCACGAATACCAGGTTTCTGTTGCCAGGTGAGATCCCGGGTCCCCAGGCCAGTTGCCATTTTCCTGCGGTAGCAAGAGAAGAGTCGGTCAGCAGATGTTTGATAGACTCTGTTACAACATGAGTTGGGAGACCTTCATCAACATAGCTGATAGCTGAGAGAGTCATCATTTCAGCCGGGATATTGGGAAGTTCCACCCCGGGGGGAGGTAGGGGATTGTAGGTCGTTGTATTTTTTTTACATCCAATGGAGAGGAGGATGAAAAGCGATAATAGAATAATTGAAGGGAATAGGGATAGCTTTTTCATAAAAGTAGATCTTGCCAATTCAGTTTTACGATTTCCGCCCAGGCAGAGTATGCGATGTCAAAAGTGCCGGAAAAGATATGCATTACTATAACACCACAACCTTCTGAATAACAATTGTACTGCCCGCCTGTAACCGGAGAATGTAGACACCTTTTGTCAGTGATGTTGCATCAAACGGGACGGTGTGATTCCCAGGTTCATAAATGATTGCAGGTGTTGAAAAGAGCTCTTTGCCCCGCATATCAGTCAAACTCAAGGATGCCTGGAGTCTGGAAGGCATGCTGAAGTTGATCACGGATCTGGATGAGACTGGGTTTGGGACGCATTGCAGGGTGATTGTACCGGATGCAATTGGCTCCTCCGTATTCAGATAGAGGCATGGATTTAAAGGATCGGTGACTTCGATATACCTGGAGCGGATGAAACCATCTCCGTGAGGAACTGATACCCAGTATTCCCCGGAAGAGGTAATGGGGATCGATGAGGTGGTGGCACCAGTGGACCAAAGATATTCGGGATGTCCCGGCTCAGCTTCCAGGTACCAGGTGTCGCCCTGCTTGTAGCAGTCAACCAGGGGTTGGTCGAAAGCCCAGGGGAGAGTTTCGTAGTTGAATGCCCTGTAACTCGAGTAGGAGTCCTGATTTGTAATCTCCATAATCACCGATTTATCCGGTTTGACCAAAGCCATCCAGGGATATCCATCGGGAATATTGCCAAAATCAATCAGCCGGTTGCCATCCTCAAGTGTTTGGTAGCTGCCCCATGACATACTGTTAACCGCGCTGTCATAAAAGTACTCCCACTCCAGGGTGGCAATCAGGTTGGTCTCATCCAGCGAATAGTTTAATGCGCGGGCCAGGGGAGGAGTGTGCAATTTGCCATTATCAAACAATGTGATCTCACCATTGCTGATGCGCCGGATATCGTGCTGGCCTTTGAACCAAAGTGTGTCATTGGTAAAGGTAAACTGGTTTGCTTTTCCTCCCAATCGCCAGATGATTGAATCAGTCTCGTGGTTGATTTTTGTGATCTCGTTGAAATGGCGTGATGAAAGAAGAATGTTACCATCCGTATCCACCTCAATGGCATTGGAGTGGGTCCAGTCGACTTTATCAGGGCCTTTCAGCCAGGCTGTATCAACATCTTCAATGTTGAAATGATCGTGTGCGAGCCACTCCCAAACAAGATCTTTGTTCTCATCAAACTCCTGGATTGCAACACCGGTCACCTCTGCGGTTGTACTTCCCGGTAGGTTCCCATTGGGACCGAACCAATAGTATGAACTCATATCCATGACTCTCAACTCCTTGGCCATCAACATGTAATGTCCGTCAGGAAGGATCAGCAGATCGTGAGAGTCGATGGGATATCCATTGGCCGACCCAATCGAATCAATCACTGTAAAGGTGCTATCCATGAGGTAAAACTGTCCGCCATAGCGCGAAAAGTAACTCATCAACCCGTTGTCGTGGATCTTGAAATCTGAGGTAATGGAGATACCGATAGGGATTCCCGAAAAAACCCGGGAGTAGACAATCCTGCCAAACCGGTCGAGGATCAACTGTGGATTATCATAGGGATAGGGGGCCTCATTGGTTACAAGGGTGATGAAATAGTACCCATGGGTAGCCGTCGAATCAAAGATGGTTACCTCAAGAGGAGGGAGGTTTTGAGCGTTTGAACTTGATGAAATGCCACCCATTAAAATAATCAAGCAGATGGTAACCCATGTACTGAGAGCGAGTTGTCTATTCATACCTGGAATGGTTTTTATACAAAATGAGATGACAAATATACGGAAACAATAAGCACAGATCTGAGATTGGATGGTCTTAAAATTTAATCAGCTTTTCAGAATAACTTTTCTGCCCAATCCTGATCTGAAGGAGATAGATGCCGGATGCCAGATCCTGGATACCTGATGAAAGATCCAATTGGTGTGATCCAATGTGATACAATGTGTTAATTAACTGTTTCCTCTTTCCATCCGGGCTGCATATATCAATCGCAATGTATTCCTCTTCTGAGAGATTCAGCGTGAGAAGAAGTCGATTTGAGACGGGGTTGGGATAAATGGTGAATGGTTTTGCTTCCTGTTTCAGCAGATCCACCCCTAACGGCCATCGTCCAACTCCGGTACATATCACCTCCACCAGTGATGTAGGAGAGTCATTCAAAATGGAAAGAGTTGCGTAAAATGAACTTGCCATATCAGGAGTAAAGGTCACCTCCACGATCTGTTCCTGGTTGTCAATTAGGGTGAACGTTGTTGGAGAGGCATCAAAGACAGGCTTGTTGGAGGTAATGTCGGTCACAGTTAACAAACCGAAACCGGTGTTTTTAACAACTGTCTGAAGGGTAATTGTTTGATTCACAATTGTAGAATCAAAATCCAATGCAGCAGGATTTACGCTTATCTGGGAATAGATTGACTCCAACCCATTCTGGGAAAATCCAGGGACGGAGGTAATAAGAACAATAAATAGAAGTTTTATTTTCATGACAAATGGGTTTAGATTATATAAAGATACGCATTTTTCTTTCTATATTTATCGTTTGATCCTCCAGTACAGGCTGAAATGAATCAACAGGAAAGAAAATTACGACAATACTTCTCCATCTTTGTCCCACCTGCACCGGGCTTCTCCTTCCGGATTCTGGACAGACTCTTCTGGAAATACCCTGTCCATCCGAAATATTATCCCAAGGTGCTGGGGAGTTACCTGCTGAATTTTCTAAACGCCCCTTTTCGATTTTATGAGAAAAAATACATCGACCCGAAGATTCGCCTGGAAACAATTGAACACCCGCCTGTTTTCATTATCGGACACTGGCGCAGCGGCACCACCCACCTTCACAACCTGGTGACGAGAAATCCGGAAATGGCTTATGTGACTACCTTCCAGAGTCTCTTCCCGAATAACATGGTGAATAGGGTTGGACGACGGTTATTTGAGCTGTTCCTGAAGCTTGCACTACCTCCCAACCGGCTTGCTGATTCTATTGAACTGGATGCTGAATATCCTGAAGAAGAGGAATTTACACTGGGTATGAAGGTGCCGGTATCCTACTACTTTTTCTGGTTATTTCCCAAAAAAACGAAGGAATTTTACAACAGGTATATTGAATTTACCGAGTTGCCACCGGAGATGTTGGAAGAGTGGGGAGAGGAGTACTCTTTGCTGATAAAAAAAGCGATCAGGAACACCAGTGGTAACCTGTTCATATCCAAGAATCCTCCAAACACAGGCCGGATCCCACAACTCCTGAAGATCTTTCCGGATGCAAAGTTTATCTTTATCCATCGCAATCCTGCAGAGGTCTATTCCTCAACGCTGCACTTCTTAATGCAACTTCTCCCCAAGCTGGAATATCACACAATCACCGATCAGCTGGTGGAGGAGAACATGATATATGTCTACCGGGCTTTGATGAAAAAGTACCTCGATGATCGTGATAAAGTTCCTCCCGGAAATTTGTATGAGATGAGATATGAGGATCTGATGGCTGATCCGGTTAAGGAGTTAGAGCAGGTATACCTGAAATTCAACTTCCCTCAACGTGAACTGGGGCTAAAGTTGGTTGAACAACATGTGGAAGAGACCAGGGGCTTCAAGGGGAATAAATTGAATCTTTCCCCTTATCAGATGGAGCTTGTAAAGAGGGAGTTTAAATTCGCGTTCGATGCCTGGGGCTATCCTTCTCCTGGATGACCCTGCAGTATTTCTTTAGACCCTGGAAGTAAAAAAGAAAATTAGAACTAACTGTATGTATAAATCAAAGCAAGTTGAAGAGTTTGAAAAATCGGTTAGAAACAAGTTCGATATTTATAACAGCTTGTTCCTGAACCTGCCTTACAGCAAAGGGAGTAACATCGGAATGCTCATTCCAATGCTTTATCAGGTTTGTAAAAAAGGTCTTGAAGCAGGAGAAAATCCGGTGAAGATTCTTGATTCATTTTTTAGCAACTATGCTAACATTGAGACAGAGAAGGAGAAAACGGATTTCATGTTTAAGGTCATACACTTTGTTGAAAGACAGGTTGTCCTGTATGACAGTGTGGAAGATGCTGCCTTTACAAAAATGCATGAACTTAGCGACGATCTCTCCATTAACGATTTCTTCCAAATGGTAGACAGCCAGGAAATTTGGGATATAATAGCTGAGAAATTATCAACCTTCAGTGCCCGGATCGTATTGACCGCACATCCTACCCAGTTCTATACTCCTGCAGTTCTGGATATCATCAACACGCTGAGATCGCTTATTGCCGTTGACAGAATCAATGAGATAGACATGACCCTGCAACAACTGGGATTGACTTCGTTGATTAACTCTAAAAAACCCACACCCCTCGATGAGGCAAAAAATATCATCTATTTTCTTAGAAATGTATATTATCATGCAATGGGGAATCTATATGATTATATCAAAGAGAATGTAAGAAATAGTGATTTTGATAATCCCGGCATCATCAAACTTGGCTTTTGGCCGGGAGGGGACAGGGATGGAAATCCTTATGTAACAGCTGATATAACGATGGATGTGGCAGATGAACTGCGAATGACGTTGATGAAATGTTATTACCATGATGTTAAGAGTTTACAACATAAGCTCACGTTTAAAGAGGTAGAAGATACCCTCAGCGATCTTCGGGACCGTTTATACAATACAATGTTTGATCCTGAGAAATCCATGCATTTTGAAGAGATCATTAATCCACTCTATGCTGTAAGAAAATTGGTAGTAAATAATTACCATAACTTATACCTGAAAAACCTTGATAACCTGATAGGAAAAGTCAATATTTTCAAGACCCATTTTGCGACACTTGATATCAGGCAAGACCATCGTATTCACAAACAAGTAATAGAAGCGATCTTAATCAAAGAGAAAATAATCTCAGAGAGTCTTGATGAACTGGGCAAAGAGGAATTGATCCGAATCCTGCTTCATAAAAACGCACGATGTAATGCTCACAGCTTTAAGGATGAGATAGTTAAAGAGACGATTATAAATATCACACAATTAAAAACCATTCAGCGGAAAAATGGTGAAGAGGGTTGCAATCGGTACATCATAAGTAATTCTGAAGATATATTCTCCGTACTCTTTGTTTATGGTCTCTTCAGATGGTGCGGTTGGGAAGGTCAGGAGATCACATTTGATATAATCCCGCTCTTCGAAACAATGGTTGGAATGGATAGTTCTGAATTAACCATGCAGGAACTTTTTGATATTTCTGAATATCGATCCCACATTTCTCAACGTAAGGATAAACAAACGATTATGCTGGGTTTTTCTGACGGAACCAAAGATGGGGGATACCTGAAAGCGAACTGGTCAATATTCAAGACGAAAGAAAAACTGTCAGCAATTTGTGAGAAGAACAGAATCAAAGCAATCTTCTTCGACGGAAGAGGGGGACCGCCTGCCCGTGGCGGTGGTAAGTCTCACCGGTTCTATGCGGCACAAAGTCAGTTTATTGCCAATCATGAGATTCAGTTGACCATCCAGGGTCAAACAATAACCAGCAAATACGGGAATGAAGAGCAATTCATTCATAATTACGAACAGCTGCTTACAGCAGGATTATCCAGGAATATTCTGGGAACAGTGAATTTCATTACTCAGGAATCCAGACAACTAATGGATGAACTGGCAACCATTAGTTTTGAAAAATATAGTGCCCTGAAAGAGCATGAAATGTTCATCCCTTACCTTGAAAAGAAAAGTGCATTAACATATTATGATAAGGCTAATATCGGAAGTCGGCCAGGAAAAAGAGGCGCTGGTAAAAAGCTGGAACTGACAAACCTGAGGGCTATCTCTTACGTAGGTTCATGGAGTCAGTTAAAGCAAAACGTTCCGGGTTATTTTGGTATTGGTACCGCGATCCGGGTATTGGTTGATCAGGGTCGACTTGAAGAGTTAAAGAAGATGTTCAATGAAGTTTCATTCTTTAAAACTCTTGTCCTTAACAGTATGATGTCTTTGTCAAAATGTTATTTTGAGCTGACTGCCTACATCCGGGAAGATGAGGAATTCAAAGATTTCTGGGACATCCTTTATGATGAGTATAAATTATCTAAGGAGATGCTATTGCTCATTTCTGGATTCAGCTTATTGATGGAAGAGGAACCCATAGCCAGGGAATCGATCATGATCAGAGAAAAGATCGTACTTCCCCTCCTGGTAATTCAGCAGTATGCCCTGCAGAAGGTCAGCCAGGATACAGAAAATCAAGAGTTGTATGAGAAGCTGGTTACCAGGTCTTTATATGGCAATATCAATGCAAGTCGGAACTCCGTGTGAGGACAGTTGGCAGTAGGCAGTGGGCAGTTTACTTCTTTTCTTTAAAGGGTAGATGGACTAATTGCCATGATCTTAAATAAGCTACCAGGTCGTGTCGTTGTCCCGCAGTCAATTTAGGATGATCCTCGGATTCACCTCCCCACACCGGCATGGCTGTACCTGGTCTTCCCAGGGTGATGGTGGCAAGCAGGAAGCCATTGGTAGCTGCATTTAAGAATACTTGATCATTCAGAGAGGGCGCTTTCAGTCCGGTTCCCTGGATGCCGTGACATTCGGCACACAAATTGCCAAATATCTCTTTCCCAAGCTCTTTGCTCCCCAGGGTTGGACCCGGGTAAATATATTCCCAGACGGTGTCGCTGCATGAGCGCATAAAGCCGATAATATCGTATATCTCACCTGGTTGTAATCCACCCTCCTGGCTTCCGGGTCTTGTCCATCCGTGCATTGGAGTATGCGATCTGCCCGAGGAGATGGTTTGATATAGGAATTTATCATCCGCCGTCAACAGAAAATCCCGGTTCAATATCGCCGGACCGGTAGCTCCTTCGCCATGCTCCCCGTGGCAGCGGGAACAGAGGTAATGGAAGCGCTCACTCCCAGATGCCGGATGCCGGATGCCGGATCCTGACTCACCCCCCGGCCCCCTAAAGGGGGAGTAAGTCCCCTTGCGATCCCGAGTACTCGGGAGAAGCAAACGAGGATTTAGGGGTAACCGCGAAGCGGAGTAAGTCCCCTTCAGGGGATTTAGGGGTAATGAACTGATGTATTCCAGCAAGTCAGCCATCTCCTCATCGCTGAATATCGACCACGAAGGCATCGCAGTGTTCATACGTCCCCGGAATAGTGTATAATACACATATTCCAATGAGGCTGCACGGAAGAAATCCGGGTTGTTGAATCCTATAGCCAGGTCCCCTTTTGCATCGGCCCCATGACAGGTCTGGCAATGGCTGCGATAAATCATTTCTCCCTCTGTTCCTGACCCATTCCCTGATCTGACGAGTGTTGCCGTCTTACTCCAGGTCGAATTGGTAACCCGACGGGAGCGAACAAAGCTGTTGATTCCGGAGACTTCATTTGCCAAAAGTCCTGAGAAGCCAGGTGACCAGGAGGTCATAAGCTGATTGGTACGGCCATACTTCAGGATAAAGTCAATGTATTCCTGAGATGCAATAGCCAGGAATCCGGGTTTCCCAATCGCCGGAACACCCGATTTAAACTCGGTATATGCCTTTCCCTCTCCCGTGGCTCCGTGGCAGGCAGAGCAGGTCATCTCATAAAGTGAAACTCCTGCAAGTTCGGGACGTACCCCTTTCAGCTCTTTGAGCACATTTAATCCTATGTATGTATAGGGCAGGTCGGGATTGGAGAGCCCCATTACACAGGTAGCCAGCGCCTCCAGGTCGCTTTTGGGAAGGTCGTATTGCAGCATCCTGGAACCGGGTGAAACCATCTCCGGATCCACAAAATGCTGCTCAAGCCAGTTGGAGATTGTCTGGCTTCCCTTGATGTTACGGAAGTTGTATTCATGCTTTGATTTATCGCCCTGGGCGGTCAGATCGGGACCAAGCATTCCGCCAACCCCTCTCGCTTTGTGACAACCGAGACATCCCTCACGGAGGAAAATGGTGCGCCCGAGAGCCAGAACGGTACTTCCCTCCAGAATTGAGTCAGCGGAAAAAAGGGATAGATGGCATTTTCCACAGGAAGATTCGATAAAGGGTGGTTCAAGCACTGGTTGATCCCAGTCGTTACTCGGATTTTGGGCAAAGGCATTCCGTTTGTCGAGCGCCTGTCCCTGGCCGCCATGGCAGATGGTACATCCGAACCGTTTCACCGGATGATGCTCCAGGTATTCTCCCGGATGAGGCGTAAAGGGCTGGTTCAGTGAATCGAGTACCGGACCTTCAATGGCAAGGTGGCATGTTACGCAGCGGTCTGTCCGTTTCAGTTCGGGTAGTACAACCTGGTAAACCCCGGGTTCAGGGATCAGTGTGCTTCGTTCAGCGGGATCTTTAAACTCTTTACGGAGCGTCCGGCGGTACTCCCGCTGCAGTATTCTCCAGGATGGGAAGAGTCCTTCGCTGACCCACCCAACCACGAGAACAAAGATGATCAACAGTGCCGAAAACTTGGCTGTTTGGGAGAAGTAAAACCGGTAGCGATTCTCGTTTTTCATACGAAAAATTGCCAGTTTTCACCCCGGAACCAGATCCCGATAATCATGAAGATGGTCCATCCGGTCATGAATGCGGTAAAGAGAGCCATTACTGTCAGTCGCCGGGAGGAGGTAGATCGCCAGACCAGGAGTGCCCATATAAAATAGATGATTACCGAAAGGGTTCCCGGATTCAGGATCATGGTAAGGATGATGGTCAGAGAGGAGCCCTGGTGGCCGGGAATCCTGATGAAAAGGGATAGCGCGACAAGTAATATGGTGAAGCCACTTCCCACAAGCAAAGAAAGCCAGGTTATCTTCAATCCTTTCTTCCCGCTGAACCATCTCCCCTGATGGGTGTCACCGCTTGGATCAAACCAGGGGATATAGAAGAGAAAGGATAAGAAAAGAAGAGGGATGACAAATCCTCCCATAAACGCGGAGTAGGAGACAATTTCCTGTATCCCAAGCAGGTACCAGGGCGACTTGGCCGGATTCTCGGGGAGATTGGGATTGGCAAGGATCTTTAAAGGAGCGTCGACCAGCAGACCAAAAATCAGTACAAGTGCAACAATACCCAGGAAGATGGAGACTTCGGCCCAGAGAGCTGTTGGCCATGCAGGGATCTCTTCTGTCGATTTGTCGGAAGCAGTGAGGGGATAGGACAATCCGCCATCCTTCCGGATTCGCCAGAAGTGGTAACCGATCAACACGAGCAGGGTTACTGGCAGAATGATCACATGGAGGGTGAAGAAGCGGGTGAGCGTGGCTTGCCCTACCTCCTCACCACCTAGAAGGACTTTTCGGAAAAAGCCTCCGGGATCAACATAATCGGTAACCCCCAGCAGGTCTGTGAACTCACGGAACGATGCGGCGATGTTGGACCCTATTGTCACCGCCCAAAATGCCAGTTGATCCCAGGGAAGCAGATATCCGCTGAAACTCATCATCATCACAACTATCAGCATGATTACACCAATCACCCAGTTGCTTCTCCGCGATCCGTAATAAGCTCCTTTGTAGAAGGTTCTGAACAGGTGCAGAAACGTGACGAATACCATGGCATGCGCCGACCAGCGGTGGACGTTTCGGAACACCCTTCCCCCTGGCACATAAAAGATAATCTCTTTCACTGAGAAATAGGCTGCATCAACGGAAGGGGTATAGTGAATCATCACCAGCATCCCCGAGGCGAGTTGAACAGCAAAGAGTGAGACAAGTATAACACCCAGGCCCATCGTGGTTGAAGGGGCCAGGGTATCTGCAGAGATTTTTGGGGCATGAATATGCAGAAAGAAATTCTGCGAGACTTTACGCAGGCGTTCTCCGACACTTTTTTTCCCGGTGGATTGCTCCTGGATCGCCATATCAGATCGTTAGTCGGGTTTCAGGGGAGACAGTACGGTTCAGGTTCACCTGCAACGAACGGTTGGGGAGCTTTGCCACCTGGTACCAGGGAAGATTCCGGGGAGCCGGTCCGTTCTCAACCTGTCCTTCCTGGTTATAGCAGGATCCGTGGCAGGGACATAGAAACCCGGAAGTGTCCAGCTCTACCACACATCCCAGGTGGGTACAGATTGCCGACATGGCTGCAACACCATGGTGATCACGTAGAATATATAGTCTGGAAGCAGGCAGGTATGTCATCCTGTTGATTGGAAAATCACCTGGTTTGCCTATGCGAACACGTCTGTTCTCGATGACTTTACGGGGAATAATGGAGGAGATGACGAATGGGATTGCCGCGAGCCCGGCAAAACTCAGGATCGACCAGGAGAGGTGACGAAAAAACTGCTTCCGGGAATAGACTTTGGGTTCCTCTTCTTCTTCGTCCATAAGTGGAGTTTATATGCAAACATAAAGAAAATAGCGAAATAGCGAGGTAGCGAAATAGCGAAATTTCTATGAAATCGAAGGGATTTGAGGTAAAAATCTTGTAATTTTGTTGAAAAGCAAGATCATGGTCACTGAAGAAGGTTTAAGTGCGTTGGACCTTTCTTTGCCTGGCCGGTATGCGACTGATAAAGAACTTGAAGATTTACTAATCCTGGCTGAAGAGGAGATAACATATAAACCAGGCCAATCAAAGAAACCTCCGTTGTGCTTATTTTAAGAAGTATGTCTTTGTTTACTCAGTGCATAATGAGATCGTTAGAATACAGGCAATTATTCATAGTAGTAGAATACAATAGAATATGTGTTTAAAAAGGAGATGGATATTCCTCTCACTGATTTTGGTAGTGTTCCTGAATATATGGATTATAGGTTGCGATGAAAGCACGGACAAATCCAGCTCAACCTTAGCCGTTCCAGAAGATTCCATGGAATACGTTGGCCGGGAAGCCTGTAAGGATTGCCATGAGAAGGAATACGAACTATATACAGGGTCAGATCATGACATGGCGATGGACAATGCTGACAGCTCAACTGTTCTAGGGGATTTTGACGATGTTACGTTCACACATTTGGGGCTCACTTCAACGTTTTATACCCGGGATGGGAACTATTATGTCTTCACGGAGGGTCCGGTAGGGGAGATGGCTGAATTCAAAGTGGATTATGTCTTCGGAGTTAGACCGCTACAACAATACCTCGTCGCTTTTCCGGGAGGCAGGTACCAGTGCCTGCCACTTTGCTGGGATACCAGGCCAGAATCGGAAGGCGGTCAAAAGTGGTTCCATATTTATGGTGATGAAAAGATTTCGCATACTGATTTTCTTCATTGGACCAGGGTGCTGCAAAACTGGAATTACATGTGTGCCGAGTGCCACTCTACCGATCTGAAAAAGAGTTTTGACCCTGAAACAGATAGCTATCATACTACCTGGTCGGAGATTGATGTCTCCTGTGAAGCTTGTCATGGCCCCGGATCTGCTCATGTTCTCTGGGCTGAAGAGGCTGAGGAAAATCCATCAGCCAAAGAGCAGGGGGATATGGGGTTAGCCATCCAATTCAAGGATCCGGAAGGGGGAACATGGGTATTCAAACCAGGGAGCAATGTTGCAGAACGAACTGTGAAACGGGATGGACTAAAAACACTTGAAACCTGTGCCCGCTGTCATGCCAGGCGAATGACTATCAATGAAGATTATACGTTCGGCAAATCGTTCCTGGATACACACCGTCCCTCGTTGCTGGAGGATCAGCTCTATTTTCCCGATGGTCAGATCCAGGATGAGGTGTATGTGTACGCCTCCTTTCTACAAAGCAAAATGTACCACAAAGGGGTGATCTGTTCCGACTGTCATGAACCACACAGCCTGAAAGTCTATGTGCAGGGCAATGCCCTCTGTTACAGGTGTCACCTTCCCGATATTTATGGAAGTAAAAACCACCATTTTCACAAGGATAACTCCACCGGAGCATTGTGTGTGGAATGTCATATGCCCGAACGCACCTATATGCAGGTAGATCCCCGGCGGGATCACAGCATGAGAAATCCCCGGCCTGATCTTTCCAAACGGCTTGGGACACCTGATGCCTGCACTACATGTCATGACAAGTTAGACATGTTAGACAGGTTAGACTCGTCCAACCCGTCTAACTTGACCAATCTGTCCAACCCGTCCAACTTGTCCGACTGGTTCTTCAAATGGTACGGCAGAAAGGACCGTGGAGTCCATTACGGAGAGACCTTCTGGGAGGCGCGACGCAGTTATCCAGAGGCTTTGCCGCGGTTAATTGCACTGGCTACCGATACCTCGCAGCCAGCAATGATCCGCAGCACAGCCTTTTCTTATCTCCAAAACTACCAGGACCCTTCTATCTTCACGGGAATCCGGACAGGGTTGCTGGATTCTGATCCATTGATCCGGTTTGGCGCTCTGCAGGGGAGTATCACCCTGGCAGATGAGGAGAAATATACTCTTTATAGGCCATTACTCAGGGATCCTGTAAGGCTTATCCGGACTCAGGCAGCAAGGTATATTCCTTTAACTGCTGTCGCAGGAATAGATGAACAAACTAGAAAGTTATATGATCAGGTGTTAGCAGAATACATGGCTATTGAAACGACCAACGCCGACCATCCGTTTGCCTGGCTGAATATTGGGAATTACCTCCTGGAAGTCGGCCAGGTAGTTGAAGCAGAACAGGCATTCAGGAGAGCCATCAACATTGAACCGGCACTGCCGCAAAGTTATATCAACCTGGCAGATCTCTACCGGCAAACGAATCAGGATATGAAAGGAAAGGAGGTGCTGATGGAGGTTTTGGAGTATATCCCGGGAACCGCATCCGTACATTTTTCACTGGGATTGTTGCTGGTGCGGCAGGGTGAGAAAGCCAATGGAGTGGCTCATCTGAAACAAGCAGCAGAGCTTGAGCCGGGCAATGCACGGTTTGCTTATGTGTATGGTGTTGCGCTCTATTCAACCGGAAATAACAAAGAGGCCATCGCTTTTCTTGAAAAAGCCCGGAAACTTCATCCCTTTGACCGGGAGATCCTCTTCGGACTCGTCTCCTATTACGGTGAAATGGGACAGCTGGAGGAGGCAAGAGCGATAGCGGAGGAGCTGGCAGGATATTATCCAGCTGATCCCGGTTACCAGGAGGTGTTGAAAAGGCTGAAAAGCCTTCGGATCGCGAATCCATAATTTTTTTCAAGGAACATATAACCTTTTAGCCTGTTTCCGGATTAATGAGAAAAAACCATGAACAGCATTAAATTATTTGAAAGCAGAAAAATCAGGTCAGTCTGGAATGATTCTGATCAGAAGTGGTATTTCGTAGTAACAGATGTGGTCCAGGTTCTCACAGACTCTCCAAATCCTTCTGATTATATGAAAAAAATCAGAAAGCGTGATCCCTACCTTGCTAAAGGGTGGGGACAAATTGTCACCCCCCTTACATTCACAACTTCCGGTGGCCCTCAAATGTTAAACTGTGCGAATGCTGAGGGGCTACTTCGTATCATTCAATCGATCCCGTCACCCAAATGCGAGCCATTTAAGCGATGGCTTGCAAGAGTTGGTTATGAACGGTTGGAAGAAATAGATAATCCAGAGATCGCTACACAAAGGTCACGGGATATATACAAGGCAAAAGGCTACCCGGATGGATGGATTGAAAAACGGATACGGAGTATTGCTATTCGGGAAGAGTTAACAGATGAGTGGAGGAATCATGGTATTATGGAAAATATTGAATATGCAATCCTGACCTCTGAGATTTCCAAAGCAACGTTCGGACTAACTCCTTCTGAGTATAAAAAGATTAAAGGATTAAAGCGTGAAAATCTCAGGGATCATATGAACGATCTGGAGTTGATATTCTCAATGCTGGGCGAAGCGTCCACAACAGAAATCGTGAAAACCCAACATCCCGAGGGCTTTGAGGAAAATAAAGATGTTGCACATGCAGGTGGAAGAATTGCAGGTGATGCGAGGCAGGCCTTGGAAAAGAAGACGAGGAAGAAGATTGTGAACAAGCAAAATTTCCTTCCTCCAAAGAAGGATTCCTAAACTATCCAACAGATCCAAATTATCAGGAGGTATTGAAACGGCTGAAAAGCCTTCGGATCGCGAATCCGTAATAACCCACGACGATGGTGCGATACATCGACGTAAGGACGGGGCATGCCCCGTCCCTGCATCAGGGAACCAACGTCTTTCAATGCATCCGCCCCCATGGAACCGATATCCCTCTGCCATGTTAAAAAAATATAAATCTTAATCAGATTGATTAAAAATAAGAAAATTGAACTATATTAGCAGAAATTTTGCAAATAGTTGATTATTAATTAAAAACAGCAGTATGAAAAGATTAATGCTTTTGGCCATGGTCGCAACGATGTTCACCATGACCGGTTATACGCAGGCAGATTCGGATTCTGAACAATTGGTGTTCGAAGTTCTATATATTTTACCTGAAAAGGGAATGGAAGATAAGTTTGAAGCGGGGATTTCCGCTCACGATCTTAAATACCACCCCGAAGGACCTTACGGCGTAGGGATGCACAAGATCATGTACGGAGAAAAGGCCGGATGGTATGTATGGGTTATGGGACCAACTACATATGGATCTCTGGATACCCGCCCCGACAAAGAAAATGGTCATATGGAGGATTGGAAAAAGAATGTAGATCCTTATGTCGCACAATACGGTTATAGCGGCCTGTGGAATTTCAATTCGAAACTTTCCTATGGAATGGATATTTTAATGAAAAATAAATATTTCGAGCATTGGGGTGTAGACCTGAAACCCAACCAGTATTACCGCTTCAAAGGGATAATAGGAAAACTGCAGAAGGTATATGAATCACTGGGGACAACTGCCTTTATCGTCGTTGAAAACACGCTGCATCAGGCAGATGGCCCGGATGTAGCTTTGATGTGGAGCTTCAACTCGTTTGGTGACTGGCAGAAAGACCCTGGTCCGAAGGCAGAATACGAGAAATTGTATGGTGCCAATAGCTGGCAAAACATGATTGATGAATGGATGGATATCATTGTTGATTTTGACGCTGATATCAGAGTGAATATTCCAGCGAAGTAAAATAACTTACATAACCTGATTCAGAGAAGCCACAGAGATACACAGAAAATTACTGTGTGCTTTGTGGTTTTTTATTTATGATGCTGATGCCGGATACGGTAGAGTTTTTGTGTTCAGATGAGGTGAAGGATGGAAGTAACCACCCAGTCATTCTAATTTTTCCGTACCGCTTTCATCCCTGCTTTCTCATGATCAATTAATTGTCTGTCATTCCAGACCGGGATATACTCTTTGTGTATTTTATTGGGAAACACCAGTCTTGATTTTTCTGTGATTCTGACAGTGGGGTAGATATGCTCCAGCGGTATCGTGGTGTTATGAAAGGGTGGACTGACTCCACCACCCTCTACTGATATCCAGATGAAGAGATCGACAAGGTGATTTAACCTCCTGATGATCCGAAAAGGAGAACCCATCTTCAAATATTTGATCTTCAACTTATCTCTCATGGAAAGATCGAACTTTTTGGGATCCAGTTCCGTCATTACCTGGATATCGTGCCACGGGGAGAGATGGGTCATGAAGCTCTTCTTAACCAGGTTATAGCCTTTACTTTTCAGGTGACTGGCAACTGTTTCCAGGTCATCGAAAAACACGGCAATGTCGAAATCCTTATGATGCCTGTATAACTCCCCCTGGCTCAGTGCCAGACCAGCGCCTCCGGTGAAATAGGCTTCACACTCCATTCCCTCAAAAAGTTTAACCAGGTTTACCGCGTCATTCGTCTGGCGAATCTTTGTCCTGGGTGTGAACTTCCCTGTACGGCTTGTAATGACGATGGTGGAAGAAAAGAGTTTCCTGAAGTTCATTCTATGAAATTAATGCAATAACCAGACCCAATTCATGATTAAGGGCGTAAACAATAATCATTTTTACCAGAGTGCAAATATAATTATTCTCAAACAGATGATTTCATATATTTGAATTCCATGAATCCTCTCAGCAAGTATCTGAAATCGAAATACCTCAAGCCGGTTTTTTTCCTGCTTTTGATCATATTCCTCTTGAGCCTTGTTGGAAGGATCCCTTTTATCGATGATGGTTGGATTGGCGAATTGATCTATTACCTTGAAAAAGATGGTTATGTCCATTCAGAATTGATGAGAGGCATGAATAAGCAGGAGATCAGGTTCATTGCACATCATAAATTATTAAGCCTGCATGGGTTGCTGTTTATCAAGCTATTCGGTTTCTCCCTCTATACATTTAAATCGGTTTCGCTCCTCTATTTTGTCATCTTTATCATACTGTTTTATCTCTATACCCTGAGATGGACAAAGCTATCCAATAAAGGGGATCTATGGCTGGCCCTTATCCTGATCATTGGCTGGCACTATACATTCAAATTTTCCTTTATTTTCAGGCCCGAAATCATGATGATGACCTTTGGTTTTGCCGGATATATTCTACTGGAGAAATATCTGTCTACGAATAAAGGAAAGATCTGGTACCTGATCCTCGCCGGAGCCAGCTTCGGTTTGACCATGGTTATGCATCTCCAGGGGATCATCCTGGTAGCAGCCGGTTTTTTCCTGCTGTTATGGAACAAAAGGTATTTAGCTGTTTTTGGATATGGTATTGGCACGTTACTGGCGTTTTCCGTCTATTTTTATGATTTCAGCAGCCTCTCCGACTTTGAACTCTGGCGACACCAGGTATTCGATAGCCCTACGAATACCCGTCATTTAATCAAGCCGCTATGGTTGAATCCGGCTGTTAATATCATGAAGGAACATATCAGGTATTTTCTGAGTCCAAAGGTCTACTCATTTACTATCCTTTTCTTTGTAACACTGATACTTGGATATAAATACCTGTATCGCAGGCAGCCTAATCTTGTACGGTTCTGCCTGCTTGTTATCATGCTGACCAGCCTGATTGCCGTGAGCAAGTCACAACACTATATGCTGCTCAATCTTCCCTATTTCGTTCTTATTATCACACTCACCATCAAGGCATTGAAAGAGAATCAGATCTCTTCATGGTTGATTAAGTCGAAGAGAACAGAATTAGCAGTTCAGTATATATTGGTTGTCCTTTTTGGGACTTTCATTATCGTCTCATCCATTTACAATGTTGATCTTGCCATGAAAAAATTCTCTCCGGATGAGAACAGAAACCTTGTATTAAAATATACTGACGGCAAGCCAGACAGGATCAGTGTGATCGCTCCAACCTCGTTCATCTTTAATGAAATCGGAAATTTCAAACGTATCCATGGTGATGTTTGCTATAAATATCTGCAGAGATTAGACCCCACTATAAAGGGAGATGGTTTTTTCAGGAAAGCCGATTCGTTCGGGATTGACCTGATGATGATCTCAGAGAAGTACCAGGATGGACTGGGAATTTCGGGTTATTAAACCGGAGATCGTGCAGGCTGTTTTGAGGTGATTGACAAAACAGAAGAGCTCCTTGTCTTTAAATGGAGAAACTATCAGAAAACCAAAAATAACTCGAATTAAGAAACCTGGTCAGAAGTCGTAATAAACCAGGAACCAGATCCGGTTGGCATAGCCGGTTGAACCTCCCTTGTCGATCCGGCTTCCAAGCACATATTCAAACCCTAATCTTGCTCCTTCAATTGCTTCCCAGAAAACATCGATGGAAGCGCTGTAGCTGTGGTTGAATGCTTCGTCAGGCTGGTAATTTTTGTTCGCGATTGCAGCGATGCCAAAAGACACGAAGGTAGAGAGGGTAGGCAACCATTCTCTCTGATAGGATAAAAAGCCACCTACCGAAAATAGTGCTTGATATTTTCTGGTTCCGGGATTGTAGATCATATCCTGTTCTTTGCCGTCGAAGATGCTGATATAGTGTGAAATCGCTCTCCCGCAAGTCCCCTGCCATAGAAGGGCATCATCGGGAGAGAGAAAAAATTTACCTGAGACAGAGCCCCCAACACCCATGGAATTCGTAACGTCTGTACTATCTTTCATGGAGATCACTGTAGCTATCCCAGAGAGCTGAAAAATTCCCCATTTCACCTTGTAATCGATTCTTCCGGTCAGGTCAGGCAGTTTTTGTACTGAGGAAATATTGACGGAATCTACATAAGCTAAGTCGGGCAGAGAATACTCCAGGGCCAGGTATCCTTTTGCTTTGGAGGTGAGGTTCCCGGTATATCTGATCTGAGGCGTTCTTAGCGAGACTGATCCTGTTGGACCATTGATATCGACTGTTGCCGGCATGGCAGCCACGTTACTGAAGAGGGAGTATGTTTGTCCAAACAGTAAATGGTTTATCTCCCCGTATGCATGTCGAATACGAAACGTGTTATTTGGTCCGGCAAAATCGGTCTCCAGCCGGATAAAAATATCACCAACCTTTGTTTTACGCGTCACTTCAAATCCGAGTCTTGACAGGGATAAGGTATTATAATAGTTGGTATTCTTTATATTCTTGGCCCCGGAAGGGATCTCAAAGGTGTTAAATGTATTTTTAGAAGGCAGTTCAACATCATCAAACAAAGCGGAGAACCTGACTGATCCGAGGATACGGAGCTGCATTTTCTGCTTTGGCGCCAGAATATACAAACCGCGGTCATCTCCGATATCCGTCAGACTTGTCTCCCGTTTACTGCGTGCACTATCCGGCATAATGGCTTCATCGGGTTTATGGTAAGAGAGTGGGACCTTGCCTGTATCTTGCTTCGCCGTCTCCTGAGATAATCCGACGCCCGGAAGCAGCAGGACTGAGAGTACCAGCAATAGTGAATGATATTTGAGAACTCCAACCTTCATGATGCAAAGTTAGTATTATAGCAGGATGATCATTTCCGGGTGGCAGTTTGATTCAGATCCACAGGCAAAGGAATTTCCAGAATGATATTTGCTTCCCTGAGTCTCTTCTGGATCTCCAGGTTTACGTTACTCTGAACCTCAAATAGGTTATCTGATACCCAGTAATAGAGAGCGAATTCAAGCGATCTCTCAACGATGCCGTGAAAGTAGGTGTCAGGGGGCGGATCCGGTAATACCCCATCTACTTTGTTAACGGCTGCATTTATAACGTTGAGGACGGTCTCAGGGTTTGAACTAAGATGAGTATGGATAGTGATGATATATCGTTTTTTAAAGTTGGAGAGGCTCCAGTTCGTCACCTTGTTGGTGATCAGATCGGCATTCGGGATAATCAACTGAGAACCATCGTATTGCCTGATCACACTAGTCCTGATCCCCACTTTGATCACATACCCTTCCAGACCATCAGTACTGATCCTGTCGCCCACAGTAACAGGTCGTTCGAAAGCAAGGATGAGGCCAGCAATGAAATTTCCGATCAGGTTTTGCAACCCGAAACCAATTCCAAATCCAAGAGCTCCGGCAAGCAGACCCAGGTTGGAGAGATTAAACCCGATGTAGGCCAGGGCAAGCATAAAACCTGAGACGACGAGAAAATAATAGAACAGGGAGCTGATAGCATTGGGAACACCACGTGCCAGGTTGAGACGCTTTAATACCTCTTTTTGCAGGATAGTTTTCAGACCAAAAGAGATGATCCATGAAAAGATGATGATCAGGAAAAAACTGATCACATCACCAATGGAGACAAAGAGCTCTCCAAACTGATAACCAATATTCCATATTTTCTCTAACCACTCATAGATAGAGTCCCATACCTGGTATCCCTCCAGGGAGGAGGTGATCCAAAAATAGATAACCAGGATCCGTAGGATCTTCCTGAATCCGTTGTAGAGAGCTTCACTCTTCTCCCTGATGAGTTCGGAGCTCTGGCCCAAATTTGTTTGTATAAATAGAAAAACCAGTGTTTTCAGGCTTATGTATGTAGTACCAAGTATCAGGGCCAGGGTGATCGATACAATGGTCCCGAAATTCAATGAGGAGGAGAGGTTGTTGTAGCCAATGATATTTAATACCAGGGCTGCTCCCAGTATAATCAGGTAATAAGGACTTAGTCTGCAAAGGAAATTAAAAAAGAGATTTTCCGACTCTTTTTCTGGTTTAAATCCATGACGACGCAATATGAACCACAAAAAGAAGAGCCCGGTAGCCAGCGTGATGAATAACTGGATAAACCGGTAAGCAACTTCACTGAAAGGATATAAAAGTGCAAAATTGGAAAGGATAAACAGGATGACAAAGTAAAAGAGGCTCCAGCGTAACGGTTTCATCACCATGCCATGGAAAATGACCAGGAAGGGAATCAGGAAAAGGAGAGTAAAAGACTTTCCTATGAGGATAGGCATTCCGGGATGATACAACAGAATAATCAACAACAACGAAATCATCATGGCTGATGCAATGGGCCTTGATATGACAAAGTTCCCTTCGTTAAGTTCTTTCAGGTCAGGGTTCCCAAGTTTCATGTATTCTTTATGCAGCCAGCGCAATGCAAAGATCATCAGCAGAAAAAACACGATGGCTACAACTAATACATACCAGGTATTCTTCATGTAGGTTGTGCTGTCTTCCATTCTGAACTGATACAGGAGTGTTGTGTTATACTTGAGCATCGCACTGTCAGTCTCAGCCCTGATGTTCCAGATAGCCGGTTCTCTTACACTGAAAATATATTCTATCTCTTTTTCTTTCAGGTTATTAATATTTGCCAGATGTTTTTTTGCATCAAGAATAGAGATTGTAGTTTTTGCTGAAACCTGAAATGAATTTTGCAGACTATCCTGAATGATCTTTAATGTTGAATCGATCAATCCGATAATTCTGCCAACCGGGTTCGCTACATGCTCAGCATACTCAAGATCTTTCAACTCACTTTCCGTAATCTTCCATTTGCTCTTTTGTGCTTTCAGGTTTAATTCGACCTCTTCCAATTCGGATGTATAGGCATTTACCTTAGTCTCAATAGCCTCAATGTTATCAATCAGGTCAGCCCACTTCAGATTCAGGCTCTCATGAAATGTTTGTCCCTGGTTATCAAGAAGTAATGCGTCGGTAATCAATCCCAGCCTATTCACTTCCAGAACCAAAGAATCAATCCTGAGTCTATTTTTGAAAATAACAGGCTGTTGAATTACCGGTAATAGTTGCTGGTCGATCTCCATAGCGTCTTTGGCTATTGCAGGTAAGATCTCAACCAAAGGGGTATTGATCTTTTCTTGTGAGACGGTATCAGGCTGGATTTGCTCCTGCTGGGCACCGATTGTCTGAATCCAAAACAGACAAGTAATGAGGTATAGGAATCTCTTCATATAACAAAAATAGTAAATTTAATAAGGATATTCACTGGTTTATGGAGAATCATAAAACTGGAATGGATCTCCTGATTTATATTCACGAAATCTCGTGATTTCATGCTTTTATGTATAAGCAGTGAACAGGCAATAAGCTGGCTTTATCATTAAGAAAATATTGCAGATTACGAACAATCAGCCAGATATCATAAAAATACGTACGGATTTCTTTCATGGCATGTAATTTGAAATAGATACTAGTATATTTGCATACACAAAACGAACAAAAATTATAACATATGAAAAGATTTACTACTCTTTTATTCCTCATTTCGCTGATGCCGATATTTATGCAGGCCCAGAAGGTTGAAATCTCAGGCTTCGGGGGGTATGTTTTCCCAACCAGGATGAACGGTTCGGGAGGGTATGTCAGGTTTCAAGGGAATGCTCAGTATGGAGGAATGATCAGCATAGCTACAAGCCGGGTGTTTGACTTAGACCTGATCTATACCCGGGTGGATACCAAGTCGGAGGTGAGTTACTATAACGTACCATACGAAGAGGTTCCATTGAGTATCAATTACATCCATGGTGGAATTACTAAAAACTTCAGGATAAACCCTACGATCTCTCCGTTTGTCGGGTTCAACCTTGGGGCCTGTCTGATGTCTCCGAAACGGGATTACCATGATACATGGTTTTTCTCATTGGGATTGCATGGTGGTGCCAAAATATATGTCGGCAACCGGATAGGTTTTAAAGTCCAGGCTCAGCTATTTATGCCAATCCAGGGATCTGGATTCTCTTTCATGGTTGGAACGGGTGGTGCCGGAGGTGGAGTCTCCTTATATGGCACCATGGTCCAGTTCGGCCTCAGTGGAGGACTAATCCTCCGTTTAGGCAGAATCTCCGATTAACACGTTCAAAAACGTATAACATATATCTTATAACTTACATCTTATATCTCAAAACATGAAAACAAAAGTTACATTACTGGTTGCCATTGTCTCTTTGGGACTCTTGGTCTCCTGCACAAAATACCCTCCAGGCGTAACACGTTTGCAGGAGGACCTGGTTGTCTATACCCAGGTTGACCTCCAAAAAGACTTCAACCAATTCAAAACATTCGCTATTGTCGATTCTATTGCATACATTGACAACAAGGACAGTGGCCATTTTCTGAATGCAGATGCCCAGACGGTCTTGGATCAAATCATTATGAATATGCAAAACAGGGGCTTTGTAAAAGTTGGAAAAAATGATACTCCGAACCTGGGGATTACGGTCTCAATGATTAAAACAACCTCAACCACCGTCTATTATCCTGGTTGGTGGTGGGGATATCCCGGGTACTATTATCCGGGTTATTGGGGATACCCTAGTTACAATTATTATTATCCCTACTATCCTACGTATATAACCTCTTATTCTGCCGGAACACTGATCATCGATTTAGCTGATTTTATCAATCTTACTGAGGATGAACAAATTCCAATTGCCTGGTTTGCCCATATCCGGGCACTGCTGACAGGCGGTCATACACTTGATCAGGTTAAATTATCTATCGACCAGGCATTCATACAAACACCAACCCTCAAGACAAATGCAAATTAACCCCATAAAACCAGGAATTATGAAGAAAATACCAATCATTATATGCATTGTCCTGTTTGCCTGGGGAAACTCCTCCGCACAGGAACTAAAAGCAACGGGAGGCTTCATGCCTCATTCATATTACTCCTTCAGCTGGAATACCATGTTCACCCTGGGTGATTTCAACAAATGGGTCAGTAGCCCAAGTCCGGCCGGATTTAACTTTGGCGGCAGGTATTTCATTGATAAGGGTTTTAATCTTGGATTTAATATCGGATGGCAACGGGTATCGCAGTCATACGGATATGAAACATATTATGGCGATGACGGATCAGCCATTACTGCCACCAATTACCGGTTTACCTGGATGGTGCCATTCCAGGTGGCTGCGGGCTATATGTTCCTTCCCACCAAAATGATCTCGCCATATGTGGAGATAGGTATCGGAGGCGACTATATGGAGCACCACCTGGTGGTTCAGGAGTATGATTTCTATGAAAAGCGCTGGGATTTCTCCCTCACTCCCGAGATTGGTGCACTGATCAAATTCGGATATTACCGGAGCTGGGGCGCTATCGTTGCATTTAACTACAAATGGACAACCAATAATATCCAGTTGATCGGCGACAAATCCGGCTACCTATCGATGATGGGACTCAAGCTTGGGCTCGTCTATATCCTGAACTAGCAATAATTGCCATTGATTGCGCATTGATTGCATATGGATTGCGCATTGATTGCACATGGATTGCGCATTGATTGCCATTAATTGCCATGATGAAAGTTAAACTATTTGCTCTTCTGGGAGTGCTGCTAATCCTTTTCTCAGGCATAAAGCTCTCTGCCCAGGAAGCCAATTACTGGAATATCCAGCAGGGACCGGAAGCAACGTTGATGGGAGGGGCATTTACTGCAGGAGTTAGAGACAACACGGCTATTGTATACAATCCGGGTGCTTTAGGCTTTATCGATAATTCCAGCCTTTCTGTAAGTGGTGATGCAGCCTTCTTTTATATCCTGAATATCAAAAATGGGGCAGGGGATGGGATCAACCTGAGCGAGTTCTCGGGTGATGCCATTTCCATGGTCTTTTCAGGGATCATTAGATTAGGAAAAAACAAAAAGTTCAGACTAAATTATGGTGGATTTGGAAAAGAGTACTCCCATTTACGGGTTTTAGCCGAGCATGAAGAGTTCACCCTGATCCCCGACTCCGTTCCAGGGAATAACATATACTTTGGCGATTTCGACTATCGTAACCGGATCAAAGAGGACTGGTACGGGTTGGGCTGGGGAACCACAATAACATCGAATTTATCAGTTGGCCTCTCCATGATGGTTGCAAACCGTAGCCAGTTCTACGGCCGTAACACTAAAGCCGGACTGGCAACTGTTGATACCACCCAAACATCTTCAACACCGATTGCCTTCTCCTCATTCAGTGATGACCTGCAATTCTCCAATTTCTCATTTCTCTGGATTGTCGGGATCAACTATGAAGTAAAAAACTGGAAGCTGGGACTGAACATCACTACTCCCCGTGTGAATCAAACCATTCTTGGAAGGGGAACCCTGGTTCGCAGCCAGATATATGCCCCACCTGAAGGGGATTCACTTGCCAGGCTGTATGCAACGGTTCAGCGGTCGGTAAAGACCCGCTACCGCTCTCCCTGGATCATCGATTTAGGAGTGGAATATGCGTTTCACAAGACCACAATCGCCGGAAGGATCTCATATTACTCCAAAGTAAAGCCATACAACATGCTCTTTTCCAAACAACCGGAGACTGCATCGGAGATCATCACCCTTCCACCCAATGATCCCGGTTTCATCAATATGCAGTCCGCTTCAAAACAAGTTGTCAATGTAGCTGTCGGACTCAGGCAGACACTGTCAAAATCATTTACCTTGCTGGCAGGATTCAGGACCGATTTCAACTATTTTGACGATAAAACCCTGGATCAGCAGGAGGCTTATTATGCCATTATGAGTTATTGGGATATGTATCACATTTCAGGCGGTGTGGTTTGGAAACACGAAAAATTGATGGTCAATATTGGTATTGACTATGGGTTTGGCTATTCACGGGGTAATGAGCAGATGATCAACCTGACGAATCCAACCCTGAAGAACTACATGCAGGGGGTGCTAGGGAATGACACCCGGGCCAGTTATCACCAGGTGAGCGGGATTTTGGGGATGACCTATCTCTTTTAATGCCAGGAATGAGCAACAATTACGAATGACATGAATGTACGGAGGTAGAGATTGTGAGTTTGTGAGATTGTGAGTTTTCTTCTTATAACCTATAACCTATATCGTAGTTCTATGAAGTCACTTTTTACAACCCTCTTATTCTTGATTTTTTGCACTGGCGTTTTTGCCCAGGATGAAGCCAAACCGGCTGATACAGTAAAAAAAGGTCTTAGCGCCAGGATTAAGGCCAGTATTGAGAAATCCAGTAAGCGGAAAGAGGCCAAGATCGCCGAAGGGAAGATGGTGATCAGCCCATTTGCCATGCCCGGGTATACCCCTGAAGCCGGATTTCTTTTCTCTGTTGGTGCTC
>ERZ889078.528-NODE-528-length-34617-cov-31.637521_pt1 | contig 34617 bp, 37 predicted proteins | sample MGYA00521266_ERZ889078 | MGnify/ENA primary metagenome ERZ889078 (study PRJEB32303, sample SAMEA104408618) | aquatic metagenome | biome: Brackish water; feature: Pelagic; material: water | place: Baltic Sea | collected 2014-06-16T06:34:00 | depth 76,534 m ...
GCCAAGCCTTGCCTTGTCTGCCCTGTCAATTTGCTCTCTATGCAATCTCAAATCTACCCCATCCTTGGTCGCCCTTCTCTGGCCGACCTTCGCCTATACCAACTGTCATACCGGCACGATAGATTAGGTTTGCAATTGTTAGCTCATCCAAGACATCAGCGTTATAACTGATTCTCAAAGTCGCAGTCCATGTAAGGAACTCGCCACGGAAACGAACGTCTGCGGTGCCCATCCCGATCCTTACCATGTCCATCCTCTTTTGAGGTTCGCCGTTGATCTTTATCAGATCGGTACTGACATAGTGAGTGTATTTCGTCCCATCTTGGAGTGGGATAGTGACCTCTCTTTCTTCTCGACCATCGGCGCTGATGAAGATAAGTTGCTTGGCCAGGATCATTGGCAGTTCGAGTTGCTTCATATCATTCATGGTCTTGACTGCACGGATAAAAGCTTTCTTGAATGCTGATGCGGGGAAGCCGTAGCACTTCGTCTTGCCATCCATATACCAGTACAGTGACTCCTGAAAGTCTGCCTCTGGGTCCTTGGCTTCCTTGGCTTTAGTCGTCTTCTTTGTAGCCATCTGCTTTCCGAGCATTTCCCTGATGGCTTTCACGGACCAGTTGTGAACAACCAGGGGACCGTCAAAGCCTCGAATTTTGACTTCACAAGTCTTGATGTTCATCTCTTTGATCTTTACGCTTACTTGTTCTGTTTTCTTAGCCATTATAGGCTCCTTTCCAAAAAACTGCTGATTGTACATTGTGCCAATAAATACCAGTGGCACTAAGCTGGTTTGCTGCGGGTTTATAGTCCCGATGAATCATAGCTTTTTTCTCTTGGCATGATGTCAGTGTAATAACGATATAGTTCCTCAATTGCCTTCGTGAAAACGTGTGATATTTTTACATTCGCCCTTCTCAATTCGGCAATCTTGCTTGCGGTTTCTTTCGATGTGGTTAGTGTAAATTGTTCTGCCATTGATCTACTCCTTTGCTTGGTTTTCTCGCCAGTTCTTATCTGCCGGCGGTACGTGTACGTTGCGATGTGTGTACAGCCACTTAATGCAGTAATCTTCAAATGCTGCGCACTCGGCCATGTTCATCTCAGACTTGTCTTTGTATTCTCCGCTGTTGTACTCAGCGTAATTCAGCTTAAAAAACCAGTCGCATGTCTCAAGGCTCAGTGGCAATGTCACCATCTTCTTTCCGATGTTGAAGTTGAGTGTCACGCCCTGATCCGTCTTGAAGTCGGCCAGTACTGCTGGCAGGATCACGGCATAGTAATATGACAGTTGTTCCCTTGACTTGCGGTTCCCCCGCTTCTTGATCTCAACGTATCCACGCTGCCCTGGTTCCCATCCATCCAGGATCGTAGCGATTGCAGACCAATCAAGACCGTCAAAGCGTTCGAATACGCTCAGTCTGTTCTGCTTCGTGAAGTTGAATTGGTGTGCCATCGAATCTCCAAAATACCCTGGGTGGCCCCGTTGGGAAACAGGCACCCAGGGTTGACGCCATCCAACATAGGAGGCGCCGATAAAAGCCGCACAGGCCTTGATTTCAATGGTGCCCCGGACGCACATCCAGGACACCGGAGTAGAAACGTGATGTCATGTAGAGTGTAGTTGGAACGGAGAGACGATAATCAAGGGTTCGATGTACGTTGGTCTTGCATCTCCAGTTGCCGGGTCAATCAGCATAAGCCAGGTAGCAGATAAACTATCTGGCATAAACAATCCATTGGGTTCTGGTTGAGGCATTGTGCCGTATGTAGTGTCACCAGTCATCCTATTGCCATTAGTTTGAGTTTTAAGGTTCACAGCCCTCTCTGGGTTCGAGTATTGCACACTAGCAGGTATTCCAAACCCAATACACTTGCCAATGAAGTCGCCACGCTTGCCTTCCATTTGATTGAAGTAGTAGGCATAACAAACAAGGTTCTCCTGATCGCGAAGCTCATAAATAAGTTTTACCATCTTCTTTTCTTGCCAGTTCACAATAGCTGGCTGACCTGTTTGGGCAGTAGCTTCAGCCATAGCCATCTTGGTCTGCGCTGCCACAACTTGATCTGCATCCTTCTTGTCTGGTTTTTTAGAGCATCCATTTGCACCGCCAATGATTACACTACCAATCAACGCCACAATAGCAATACATACCAACAACTCAATCAGTGTAAATGCTTTACGTTTCATGATTCTTACTCCTTAAATGCCGTACTTCATTTGTTTCAAGAACGAACGCAACTCTGCGCTGTCCAACAGGTTTTCATCGTAATCAGAGAACGAGTGACGAATGGTACTCTGCAATATTCCCTTGCTCTCATCATCGGCTCTCATGTATTCGAGCCGGAGCTTTACCAATTCTTGCTCTTTCCCTTCATTGTAACTTCGTGTCTGCTTGAACACTTCCCTCCTAACGGCCTCCCTCTTTGGCCCAAAGAACATCTGCCATTGCAGGCCGCCAAGCTCCATGCCAAATGCAAGGACAACACATAATACTATTCCTGCGATGGACAAGAATACAATCTTTACTTTACTCATCTGTCTTACTCCTTAATAAATACTGGTAACATAAATTCTTCTTCAAACCTGGCACGTACTGACTCTTTGTCAAGGGTGGACGATAGATGTATCAGATGAATTTCTCTGCACCGGGACATATCACAATACTCCTGGAGATATAAAAGTGTATGGCTGACCTCCATGTGAGTTCTGGTCAATCGGTCGGCATAGAATTGGTTTATCTTGCCGGCCATTAAACCCTCATCTACCCGCTCACGGTCCCATGAACACTCTATTGCAATGTGTGTGAATCGTTTTGGAACTTGCTTGCCATGATTCAGTTCCATGAACTGCTCAGAAATGTGCGTAGAGTCAGTGCAAAACAATAGACTGTCGTTTCCTTGTTCAATGACGAACCCGCAACTTCCTTCCGCATCGTGATGCGTTTCGAATGGAGTCACTTCAAACGGGCCAACCATAAACTGCTGATCTGGTACGATAGGTTTCAGCATCCGTGGCCTGGCAACCAGTGGCAACACATCGAAAGTTTCCTGCGTGGCGTACACTGGAACGCTGTGGCCAACAAGTTTCTCAAAGCAATGGGAGTGGTCCTTATGAAAATGCGTGAGGATACATCCGTGTATCCCCGCCAAATCGAAATCAAGAGCCAGCGTGAGTTTCTTCCATGACACACCGCACTCTATCAAGAGGCGCCCTTCTGCCGACTTGATCTCGTACAGATTCCCCATCGAACTTGAAAAGTGTTGAATAAATGTCAGCATTAGTCCTTCAACCAATCTTCATCTTCTGTGGCTTCTTCGATGATCTCGCCAAGCTCTGCAACTCGGTCAGGACTGGCATCTATCTCATTATCCAAACGAACTTTTTTCGCCTCAGCGTGTTGTGCCTCGATCATCTCCGGCGTATGCCACTCTTTCGGAATATCCTCAAGGTCATCGTTCGTCATCACGCTCACCGACTCGATCACCTTCTTAGTCCCCATCTTGCTCTTGATCTTTTCGTCGTGTGTTTCCTGGGGTGAGTAGGTGGTGGGCTCGGGTTCATCGTCATGGTAAAACGGAGTCTCGTTCTCGGTTGACAGGTTGCCCATGATATCGCTGTAAGCCAGCCTGTGCGTCTGGTCCCTTAGAACCTTTGTGAACATCGTGAATTGACGCTCTTTCCATTGACCGAACTGGCTGGCATACTCTTTCACAAATATCTCATGATGCCACGGCAAGCGACCCTTACGGTGGACATCTGCCCAAGCCCCTATGATGTCAACAAATTGAACCGTTGCGCCCTGGTCGTTACGCGCTCCATCCGTTGTGATCCATCCCCACTTCCAGCCTTCATAGTCCGGCTGCAACTGAACCTTGCGCATCCTTGCCATAGACGACACAACCGATGTGTACGATCCCTTGAGCCAATAACACCAGCACTCTTTGAGGTATGGATTTAACTTCTGATCAATGATCAGGCTGCCATACATCAGGAGTTCGGTGACAGTTGGTTCCCTGACTGGTTGGCCTTGCGCAACACCTCTTGGCACCAACTTATGCAGCAGGTCCATTGTGACAGGTATTGACGTGCCTCCATCTGTTACGATCTCAATACAACCGTCTGGTTGTAGCAGATCCTTGATGCTGTACTTTGCTTCTGCCATGGTATTCTACTCCTTAAAATGCCCATCCCTGGGCTATTTACCTTCCTTGATTATGCTATCTTCAACGTTTTTTGAGACCGGCAATGGATTAATTTTATAACCTGGCCGACCCACTCAATCTCTGGAGTGTAAGACTCCGCGTTGTCAACGAACAGTGGCACAACGATATTGTACTTGGCTGCCAGGACGTTCACGATGTCCAGGCCAACCAGTATCTTCTCGCCGTATGAAAGGTCTGAGTATGATACCCCTTTCAATGTGGCATCGCAACACAACTCAACCGTTTCATTCTTGAGTGTTCTGAACAGCTTCCACTGGACATGCTTGAACATCCCATTAACGGCTGCCTCGATCATTCCAGACTCGGCCATATCGTATGACTCAACACGGCAGATACGTTTACTCAGTTCAAGTATTTGATCGTTGCACAGCTTTTCTTGTGCTTCGAGTTCTTCGATCCTTTTCTTGTCCTGTTCTGATCGGTCAGATTGAGAGAGTACCCTATTGATCCGTGTCAACTCCAGGTTCAACTCCGACTTTGAATCCTCAATGATCTGGAGTTGACTGGCCACAGATTCGCCAACGGTCAGGCTTTCGATCTGCGATTGCAGGTCAAGCCATTCCTTATCTGTCTTGGGGTCCACCTTCACATCAGCCGCAATCTGTGCTTCGATTCTGTTTAGCTTCGTGGCGTTGGCCTGGACCGATACTTTATTGTCCAGATCCATCTTTACGAGTTCGGCTTGTAGCTTGACGATATCCGCTTCAAGCATGGCGACTTTATTAGAGTCGATCTTGATGCAATCGTTTAGCTTAACGCCCCTCCCTTTTAACTCAGCCAGTTCACGCTTCTGGGTTTCGATATCCTTCTCATACTTGACCTGTGGGTCCTCTGTGATTGGCTTCCTTTGGTGTTCTGGAAGAGCCCCACAAGTACCACAATCTTTCTTTTTCCTATCGGGTTCTGGTATCGGTTTCTTGCGTTCTTTATATCCTGAACGAACAGCTTCAAGGTTACGGTGTATGTTCTCCATGCCATACATCAGATCCGTTTTAATCCGCTGCTTCTCAGAGATAGACCATTCAAGAGATTGAGCATCAGATGCCCACTGTTGGGCCTCATTTGCCAGAGAGTTCTTTTCCTTGATCATCTTTGCGACCCGGCTATTGTCGCTGCGTAGAAATGCCTCACGAACTATCTGCATAGTTCGGATTGATTGGACCTTCGTAATGATCTTTTCCCGTTCCATGGCATCTGTGTTCAGTTGCAGCCTGGCAGCCTCAAGTTCCTTGAGTTCCTGTTCAAGACTGTTTCGCTTCAACTCGTCAGCACCATCCGTGCCTGCGTATTCTTCCAGTCCACGCTCAATCTCGTCAATCCTGGGTTGTATCTCGTCGCGGGCCTTTGTGATTCGAAGTCTTTCGTCTTTGCACATCTTCTTGAATTGCGCCATGGTCCGGCCTTCAAGCTGCGCCAGGAGGTCTTCAAACCCTATGGGTTTCCCAATATCTCCAGCGAAGCCTAACAGCATTACTCTTCGCTCGGTATGGTGCATCTTTTCGCAGACATAGTGAACGTCAGTCAAAGTCTTGAACACCCCCTCGTCAATCATTGACTGAACGTATGCCTTGTAGTCGGTAATGGACTTGGTAACACCGTCAATGCTGCATCGCGTCTTTGGTGCTTCCTCGTGAAGTTCCTTCCTGAGAGTTACCCCATCAATGACGGCCTCGATGACCGGGATGCCACCGACTTTGTTTCCAGCCTTATCCACAGGCTCAATACCAAACTGAGCCTGCCCCTGTGAATCCCTGCCAAATAATAGGTAGAGGAATGAGTCGTATACGGTAGACTTGCCCGTACCATTCGCTCCACTTATATCGGTAACGTCGTTAAAGATGATCTGCCTGCTCTTGATCCCCTTGACGTTTTCAATCTTCATGCTGTTCAGTATCATTCGTTCTACTCCTTAAAAGAGGCCCGCCCTGCGGATTTGGCGTGTGAGTTCGAGGAAGGCGGGCGGGCCTGTGGGTTGCTACTTGCGGTTCATATGGTGCCAGCCTGCATCATGCTTTTCCTGATCATTACACCTGATCCTTAATCCACAGGTGCAGGTTACGTGCTTTCTGGGTTTCAACTGCGACTTGTTCTTTGCGCCTGGTTTGCGTGCCATTTCATACTCCTTAAAATGCCCGTCCTTGGGCCGGTTAATCCATGTTTCCTATTATACCACCGCGTGGTATGTCGTCAAGGGAGAACTAGAATAATTTTTAACGCTTCGAATATCGCCTCAAGCGCCCGGTGGTTTATGCTGTGCTTGCCGTTTATCCACCTGTTGATTGTAGGCTGCGCCACGTTGGTCATCTTGGCCAGCCTGTATTGGCTGATGCCCTGGGTGCGAAGTTCTTTCTCTACGATCTCTCGGAAGTCCTGCCTCATGATATCCGATCCTCCAGTTCAGCGTCTACGTCATCCTCCACCCGTCCCATCCGTACAATGCACGATGCACAGAACGCTAAAAATGCGAATAGTGCCATAATCAATAGCAGAGCGACGACTGTAATTGCTTTTAAGATGAACATTTTGTCTACTCCTTAAAAGGTTCTACTTGTACCATCAAAGGGTATATCGACCATAGGCGTATCTGTCTACACCAAATTTCTCACTTTCCAATGTTTTTTCGCATATGCTTAGTTTTAGCCAAATATCAACGATTCGCGCATAAAAAAACCTGGACCCCACGATGAGGTCCAGGCTGGAGTAAAAGAATGCCCGCAAGGGCTTGAGCGACTATTCTACTTCTTCAATCTCCACAAGATTGTCGGTGTGCCAGCCGACCCTCGCATGTGCAGGAAAGGGAGGAGAAAGGTTGTTGGGGTATTATGCCTTTATTGACTCTTCCGTCTATTAGACAACCGACCCTTTAAATTCTATTATACCAGTAAGCCTAGCGCGTTTATCTACATTGAATTTGATAGCCTTCCATCCGTTAGTTGTGATAGCCGCCGTGATGTCTATGTCAGTTTGATCTGTAGTGAAACTTGCCGATGCAGCACCATAACCAGCACCATTATCTACTTGATATGTTATTGTTATTGGCGCGTTGTCCTCTTCATATATTCCGTACGTTATGCCGTGAGTATGAGCGGGGGTGCTGTGAGTATGGTCGACAACATCATGCGTATGATCAGACAAGGTAATAAGATGATCATGATCAGTGATTTCATGTGTGTGTGTGATGGTGTGATTATGGTTGGAAGAATCGATGGCATGCCTATGGCCACTGAAATTGGGCTTACTAGGCATATCATGGTTATGGGTTCCAGTGCCATCCTCTGAACTTACTACTGATGCTGTATAGGCTTCAGCATAATCTACATACCCAGCCGGAGAGCCTAGATTAGTAGAGCCAGAATTAGAGGTGCTTGCAGCACCCGTAGTTTTATCTGACCCTAATGTCATTCCGTCAGTTTCATCAAGATAACCAGTGCCTCCGCCACTAGATGTTTGCTGCCCGCCGCTGCCAGATGTGTCACTTCCTCCAGAGGCAGCAGCAGTGGAATCTGTTCTATAGAGTTTTATCTTAACCGAAAGCAGAACTTCCGTTATTGAAACGGTATTTGCTGGAACTTTCCAGTCAATTACTAAAGGATGAGTAGCGTCACAGTTTTCGTCTGCTCTATGCGAATTTACTAAAATACTCGCGTCAGTACTTGTAAATGTAGCTCCAGAAGCAGCATTAGACTTTACAGTTGACGCAGAAGTTCCATCTACAGTCCCTGTGACATCGCCAGCAAAAGCAACGGTTGCCGCAGGACGGTATGGATCTTCGGCTGCTAGTGCTGGCTGAACGATTGCGGTAGTAATAAGCCCTGACGCTGCGACATTGGTATTAACCACCCGGTAGGCTGCAACGCCAAAGGTGATATGCTTATTGGCCGGGACACCATACAGGAAAAATACCCGCTTCGATGACGCTGGTACTACATGCAAATGCTCCTCTGCTGGTGTTGCTCCAAAGTTGTACGATGCGCCAGAAGTAGAGATTCGCACATAGACAAACCATCCATCTATATCATTGGCCGACCCAGCCCACGCCCACTCGAAGCTGACATCTGATCCGCCGTCATCATTGATGACATGATCTACAGCAGTCCCATCGGCGGCTATTGTAGGAACCGTAATGGCGGTGCCGTCCTGATTGTTGTCCGAATTGTAGTCTATTGCCACATCGTGCAGATCGGCTGACGACATTGCTTGATTGTCATATAAATACAGAACTCCAGACTCGTTTGCGGCAATTAAGAAGTTATTGCCTGCTTGCGCCGTTGCCTTGGTGTCAGTCGCAGAGTATACCGTCGGTGCGTCTGGGTCCCAATAGATATACTTCAACGTTGTAGATCCAGCGGTCAGCGTAGATGACACGCCGCGATATGTCATCTCTATATCTTCAGCAGCGTCGTCCTTTGCCCACGTAACAGTGTCGGCACCGTTGCCAGTAATATTTCTATTTACTGCCACTGGGTAATCATAAAATGGAAGGAACCCCGGGTATGGCATCGGCTTATTAATATCGCTTATTACCGGGACGTTATTGTACGTATGGCCGATTGAGTATGAATTGTAAGTGAAACTGATTTCAGGGTCCCATGCGTCTGGTGGCTCAAGATCGTAGTACGTTTCCGTCTCGATATCGTGAACAAGGCCAAGACTCGAATCATCCCTTTGAGTGATCTTCGTTACTCGCCACTTACTTAGTATCTCAGCCGTTGGGCCGTATGCCCACACCGTCTGATCGGCCACAGGTGTAACCGTTGGCGTCGCTGTGCAGGTCACATCGTACCCATCCACACTCAAGACGGTCATTGCCTGAACCAAGTCGTATTCTGTTGCCGGGTTGTGTGTTCTCAGAATCAGGGTATCAGCAGCACTTTGAACGGGTTTCTTGTCCAGTGTAACGACGGTAGGAGTCAAGGCGTTGTACGCCGACACTCGGCCCCCGTCCTTCTCTGGGGGTACGGCGTTGACGACATCCAATTCCTCGCAACTCAATCCGTCCAGGGCCACAGAGAACTTGCGACGATGCGTTACCCCTACGTTGTAGTTGGCTATTGATTTAAGCTCCCTGGCTGCCTGTGTGCGGTTCGTTATGCCATTGCCACCTATCGTCTCGACCTTCGCTGCATGTCCGGCTGATGAATCGTACAGGGGTATTAACGCCTCGGCAAAGTCAGCGTTGGAGTCGAGGATGGTCATCTCGAACTTACCCTTCTTGTCGAGGTCTGATACTTCCTCTTCCACGAATGACCCGGCAATCATATTCCCAGGGCTGTACAGTGCCACAGGATCGCCAACCCAATTCTCATGGATCAGGAGTTTGAAGCCATTACCCCTCGGGACCAACTTGCAATCACAAGAGGCACAGACTGTATTGATTGCCTCCCACTGGTCCGTAGAGTCGGCAAATACGCCGTTAAACTGATATCTGGCTACCGTGCCACCCTCGGCGGTACTCACAGGCTCGTCGCAGCGTGTGGCCAATAGGACAAGGTCTGCAAGAAGTGCCGCATAATTCGAGATTGTCGCGGGAGCCTGACCTCTGTACGAGTCTATCACGTATGGGTCTGGCCCGGTCCCGCTTCCCGTGATCAGGGGAAGGGTTAGGAGGAAGTGGATGATATCTGCGGGATTGTTCGAGTAGGCAATTGTCGTATCGACTTTATTGACAATCGACGTTTCCCACACTTCCTTGATGTCCATGCCTCCAGACAGTTCGGCGGTCGCCACGGCAGATATCGCGGTAAGGGGTTGCCCGGGGTATGTGAACCCAGTGGCAATTACCTCATGTGTGTACTTCCATACCAGGCTTTCTAGACCCCTGCCACTCGTATCCGCTGATGTCTTGGTTACTCTGATATCATAGTCGGTCCCATTAGATACCGCTACCGCGGCGCCCCCGGTGTAGGTCCCAGTGTTGACAAACTTGGTTCGCTTGATATCGTCGGTGTAATTGTCGAGTCCGTATTCAGCAAGGATCGACCACCCGAACCCCCCAACGTCATCTTTTATTCTCATCTCGATCTTGATGCCGCATGACCTGTGCCTGTAATCTCCAGACTTCGCAACTGACCTTGCCTGCCACTCGAATAGGAGTTCGATTGAGTCAAAATCGCCGCCGCGAGTCGTCAGTGTAACAGCACCAGCGGCGTTCGTGATTGTCCTATTTATCCAATACTCGTTTACCAGAGACGTAAAGGCTGTGGCTGCCGTTTGGTCTGCTGTACCATACTTCGTCTGTATCGTAACGCCAGTATAGTTCGCTTTCGGTTGCCCGTTCAGGACCATCGAGTCGGCAATGGGTCCCTCGTAGTTCCCGTGTCCGTGACTCAAGAGCATGTACCGCAGTTCGTCGTCTCCAACGTAATCGGTGTAACTGCTGATGATATTCCCACAGAGTGGAACTTTCCCGAAAGGCAACATCATGGGAAGTCCGTCTGTTGCGGTGGTCCCCTCTGACCATGTGTAATTCTGCTTAACACCTGGTGCCGTCTTTGTGCTTGGCGTTTTTACTGTCAGTGCGTTGATGCCGTATGAAAGAGCCGCACCAAGAACTGCTTGGAAAGCAAGTACGTGAAGTGTTTGTAATAATGTTGCTTTACCGGCAAGGGTAGCCGCGAATGCCGCACCAAGTCCTCCAAACGTCAGTTTCGGCGTAATCACCACCCTGTCATTATCCCGGCACTTGTATTTCGAGATATCATCTTCTGGTATCAGATTAGAGTTGACCCACACCACCACGCCATTGAACTGTGGCGCGTGGTTCTTAATCAGAGTAGACAATCTCTGCCGGCGGTATTGCACTTCGTGGAACTCTCTAGGTTCCACGTCTATCGGATGAAATCTGCACTCAATGCGGATCATATGTGTAATACCCCTTAAAACAGACTCGCCATAATGCAGCGTTGAGTCTGGCTAAATGCACACCAACTGTCTGCCTGGTTGTGATCATCCACCCGGGCCTTGTGATCGTACCACAGTGCCATTGCATTTTATGGTTCTTATCTGGTACTTCGAATACTGCCAGGTCCCCTTCTTTTGGGGATTCGACTTTTCGGTAATGCTTTGCGATAACGTCTCTGTAGAACTCTGGCCAATCTTCCTTACTGTCCGGAGTTTCTGGAAGATCAACGGCCTTGCCTGCCCTCTGCGCAACGGTGCAATGCAGCCAGTTGCAGTCATGCTCTTTGGTGTATGGATGGCCAATAAGATCCGTTACCATCATGCCAGCCTCAGTGTTCCAGGCTTGAGCCCTAATTCTGCGTTGAATCTTGCAAGGTTGCTTTTTGATGCACAGTCCTCTTTCGTTCCTTCGCACGTCGCGTCCACCCCACCGTATCCACACAAGGTCCCCTTGAACTCCGACACCACCCGGCACCGGATGCTTGTGTATTGGTAAATCGGGATCTGCTGGTTCCTCAGTCTCACATAACTCAGATGAATAGCAATTGCTGCGTCGATTGCCACGTAGTGAGATGCCTTATACACCTCCTGAGTAGCAGACATATCAATTGCAGGCTGTTCGTAATAAACCTGAGTGATCGTAACGGTTGATCCACGAATGCCACCCTTATCGCGTATGTACGGCTTGAGGAAGGTATCTACCGCTTCCCCTGCTACACTGAGGGTCCTTGTAGGAAGTTCGCTGCCTGTCCCCTTCGTTAAGGGACTCAGCGTGAATGGAAGCATATGGTAAATGTTACCTCCATACGTGAAGGACTCTTTGTTATTGCAGAAGTAGGCAGTCGAAGAGTCTCTGAATACCCAGGCAACTCGATAGAACCAGGTACCTGCTTCGAGCTTATTCTTTGCCTGTGCTGCTTCAACTGGAAGGTTGGTTTCCATTAAGCCGTTGCCCCTGCAATTTGAAGGACTGTCAAGTTTCCGTGACCTATTGTAAATGTGTCATCAGCAGACGTTGTATTCATCGCTGCAAGGCTGACCGTTTTACCGGCAATGAGTTGAATAATTGCTACTCCAGACTGATGGCCTTCATCATTTAAAGTGGCATAAACTCGATGCGACCGACCTTCTTTTTGCATACCAGCAGCGCCGTGGGCAACGTCGTCTGTGACAGTGCTGTCAATCATAATGCCCATCTTAATCTCTTGAGCGTTCTCGCTGATATGAGACGATGCTGTGTACTGGATTAGGTATGTTCCCGCGTTCGTGACGGTGATCTTTGGATCGGCGAACGAACAGTTGTGGACCTTGCCTGTAGTCCATGCCTGTGCTGCGTCTATCTCATACCAAACGTTTTGAGTTGTTAACACTACAGCGATGTCGGCGTTGGTGTACATACTACCATATGCCATGCCACCAGTGCCTACAAAGTTTACGTCACCCGTCGCTCCGATGGTCGTGCTGTTCGCTGCTGCGGCACCTAGAATAATGTTGCCTGCGGAAGAGATGGACATCCTTTGAGTACCTGTTCTGGTATTAAGAGCAGAAGCGGTGTGGAATATAATATCAGTTGCTGCGTTTCTTGACGCAAGCCCACCACCAATATCGATACGATTCAAAGCAGAACTTGCGAACGTGCTGATCATCATAAAACCTTCTGGGTCTGCTGTGTTCCCGTACTGGTGAGATGCTAGCACTGCATTCTTATTGGTATCATTCGTGACATTGTTAGCTGTAATTATTCCGTTTCCAACCACGTCAAGCATGTCGACTGGGGTCGTCGTGCCGATGCCTACGTTGCCCTTAAAATAAAACTTACTACTAGCGAATTCCATCGTTGCTGGAGTAGTTCCAGCACCAGCAGCGGCGTTTTGTCTCACATAGATAGACGACGCCAGATTGAAAGCGTTCCCGGTATTAACACCATAGAATTGAATTCTGCCAAGCACCTCAGTATCAATAGTCTGAGCCATAGTGCCATTAGTATCGTGGTGGGATTTCTTAAATGCCAACCCAGGAGTATAAGCAACTTCATCATTGTATCCAATTATGTTCAACTGAGATAAAGAACTTGTTCCTGCCTTTACAATATCCAACACTCCTGTTGGACTCGTCGTGCCGATGCCGACCTGCGAGAATGACATTGCATCTTTCATAGGTTCGTCTGTTGCCATGATTACTCCAATACAATACTGAACAGGGGCATGTTTGCTGTGGCCCCGCAGGTTACGGTTAAGGTGACTATGTCAAGAGCGTCTATTTCGGTGATAGACAATGCACCAAGATCGTTCGCGTCGTTCGTTGGCGGCTGCGTTGCTGTGTTGTATGTCTTTGCTACGATGGTTGACCCGGCGCCATTCTTCAGGGTAAGGACAACAGTATTGGCGTTGTCAATCCCCGCCGGCGTGCCTTGTGTCAGTATGCTTGCCTTGCTGAATGTCCAGTCATAGGCGCGGGTAAAGATCGGCCTGGTCGTGATGTCTGATCCAGCTGCAAGGTTTTCGACTTGATATTTCATAACGCCATCCTTTGCCCAACTGTCCGTGAGTTCGGCTTGAGTTGTCTGTATAAATGCAAGCTTTACTTGCCATTGATCGCTCAGACTCCCGTGCGGTGAGAATGATAACGGAAGAACCGCAGGGGCAAGACGAACCTGATATACCGTCGATGTGATTGGGTCGGTCCAGTTGAATGCCGATTGTCCAAACTTCACCGTCGTTTCAAACGTGTCCAGAGTGTTCTTCTGTGCCGTTGTCAGGTTGACAAGGTTTCGGCCAAACACTTTAGGAACCCATGTAAACCTATTTATCCGTTGAGAGTGTCCAGCGTAAAAGGAAGACTCTTGCGTCGGGTTGCCTAATCGGGAATCCTTAAATGATCCGTCAATGATCCAGTCGCCACCAGTTGGGAAAGTCTCCATTAGTTTAACCCCTTCTTGTGTTTCACGGCATTGAAGGTATCGCCTTCGTTCATAAAGTCAGAGGTCCACATTGCAAGCATGAGTTTTCCACTCTCCATCGTTACCTGTTGATTATCTATCTTCTGTGGTGTACCACTGTTGTTCATAGTGACGTATATTTCAGGAGATCCACCACCCTTTGGTGTGACCTGTTCTCCTTCTTCAAGGATTGCAGGGAACTCGTTTGTCCTTAGACCGCCGTGATATCTTTTGGCATTATTGAAGGTTCCAGACGGGACCATTCTTGGTGTACCGTCACGGCCAACTCGACCGCCAGAGTGATATTCAAGGGATGGTGTATCAAACCTGGCTGGGGTTGTTCCTCCTGACCAATCGCCGCCACCACCACCTGACTGAGTCATGCCACGGGTAAACATAGAAGTGGCAACTTTTGTCAGGAACATTGTTCCAGCGTCGGCCATTGGCTTAACAACCATTGATTGCTGCATTGCTAACAGCACAGACCTCAATGTGTTCTTGGCGTGATCTCCCCAGTTGTCCCAATCGTTCATTGAGTCAGTGAGTCCCTGTCTCATAGAGTCACGCAGAGACATGGCAACGTCATACGATTGTTCAGATAGGTTCTGAAGGTCACGGCCCATCTGCATGTGAGCTGCGCGGAAACCACCTGCGAGTTCTCCGGACGTTCTATATCTCTCAATGTCAAGTTTCATCTTTTGCTCGTTGTACCATTGATCGACGACGTTCATGTCAATATTGAGTTGTAGATTGTCTGCCCTGGTTTTGTCTATGAGCCCCTTCTTGACATTATAACTCGTAGTGGACATCCTATCCATTTGGTTATACATGGATTGCATGGCCGTGGCTCTCTTTGATGCAGCGGAAGCTTCGTCTGCCGCAAGCTGTGCTGGAGTCTTGTATGCAGCCTCTGCCGCGTCGTATGCCTGCTTCGCAGCGGTGCCCCTATCTCTTGCGGATTGCAATGCGTAAGCGGTTATACCGTCTTCTGCTTTGTTCGAACCCAGGAGTCGCTTAATCTCAAGTTGCGCCATCTGGTCAGTCTTCCATGCTTCAGCGTCAACCTCTTCTATGTTCTTGCTGATGAAATCTCTTGTCTTACTGTCAATAATCTTCTTCTGTACTTCATAGCTTCTCTGCGTGGTCTTATCCATCCCACCGTACATTGATGAATAGGCAGCGTTTGTCGCGTTAGCCAATACGTCATAGGCGGCTTTCCTATCAGCAATCTCACCCTTAGTAAGAGGTGGGAACATATTTACTGAGGGATTGTTTTTCTGCCATTCATCTGCCAAGTATTCGGCGTAATTTGCCACCTCGCTGTGACCACCCTGGAATTGGACTTGGAATGCCTTGATTGCTTTTCGCAAACTGGACGCGCCATACTTTTGAGAGCCAACACCAAGATCTGGTCTAGATACAGCTTCGTTGAGTTCAGGAAGTCCAAGTTTTTTGCGATATTCAGACTCGACTTTCGATAGATCCTTTATTGCCTCTGTATATTCTTTAACTTTCAGCGTTCCAACCCTAAACGCTTCAATGTTCTGGTAATATTCCAATGACCCACCAAGGGATGGCTCTGAAGTTCTATCCATGGATGTTTTTGCTTCTAGTGTTCTTTTAGATACTTCCTCTAGTATCCTTTTATACTGTTTTTGTTTTTCCATTATATCGTTAAGGCCAGACGTGAGATCTGAAGCATCAAGAGATCCAGCCAGTGTTTCTTTTGGTCCTGCAATCCTTCCCCAAAAGGCAGCAATCTCCCCAAGTGATTTAACAACATCTCTCAACCCGCTTCCTTCTTGCGACATGGCCGTAAGTGAATCAGCGATACTGCTAACTGACGGCGCGAGGTCTTCACCGAGGACTCGCTTTATTTCTTTAACGCCCTCGGTATACTTCTCCATAGACTTTGCTGTGGTGTCGTAGTTCTTTCCATACGCCTCAAGGTCTGCGCCCTCTGTCCTTATGTAATAATTCAAATCCCTTGCAGCGCCCTCGGCGTTGCGGATAGCACCTGCCATGGCAGCGATGGCTCTAATACTTGGCATGAGTGCAGCGAGCTGCGAACTACTTGCATCCTTGAGTTTGTCAAATAACTCAACGAGTCCTTCTCCTTTTAGCACACTGGCGTCAAATGAAATGCCAAGGTCTTTCGCCACCCTCGCAGCTTCAGGAGATGCGCCAGAAATGAATGTACTGATGATGTTCTTGATACCAGTTACGGCCATTTCAGGCTTGAGACCCGCTCTTGTTAGAGTTGACATTGTGGCAAGCAAAGCCTCCAACGATACGCCTGCGGTCGCGGCAAGTGCTGATACCTTTCCAATTTCGGCAGCCACGTCAGCGAAAGTAAGCTTACCTCTTTGCACCGTCTCGAATAGGTCAGACGAAACCTTTGCCGCCATACTCGTTTCCATGCTGTACGATTTAAGGACAGTCGTAATAGCATCAGCAGCAGTGCCGGTATCGGTTAAGCCGGCGACTGCTGCTTTGGATGATATTGCTAAAAGATCAAGTGCATCTGCTGGTGCGATAGAAGCAGACAAGATATCATAAAGACCTTTGCTGAGAGTGTCCGTACCTTCTCCAAACTCAACGGCCATCTTTCTTACCGCACTTGAGTATGCAGGCATGTAACGCATTGTCTGGTCATTAAGCATCGTAGAGACGTTTGCCATCTCTTTTTCGAAAGCGGCAAATACCCTTACGGAGTCCTTAACAGCACTGGTCGTTTTCAGTATCGCATTATAGCCAAGATACGCACCGAATAGTCTCGTTGCAGCGGTCCTGAGTTGCTTCATTTGTGCTGCTTGAACTTTGGCCTCAGTGGTGAGACCTTTAACGTACTGCCTGGCTTTGCGCATACCCTGCTCAAAGGCTGATGTTCTTGCTATGAGTCGTAATACTAGATTTTCGGCCATATCACTTGTCCAGGTCTTTTAATATCTTGTTCGCGTTCTTGAAGTCCTTGCATATCATGAAGGCAATGAACTTGAACCGCTTCGTTTCTGCTGACTCACCAAAGATGCCAAGCTGTTCGGCAATCTCTAACTCTCGGAGTTCATAGGCTCCAAACCGTCTGATAAGCTCACTTTCTGATGATCGGAAGTGCGCCTTAACTCTGATTCGAGATCTTTCAGACGGTCTTCGAAGTTTTTTAGTATTTCAGCGTCGGCGTCGGCGCCAATACCACTCAGCTTGTAAATGCTACGGATAACCTTTTGTGTCACGGCGGCGCCAAGCTCAATGAGCCATAGGAGGTCAGAATCCTTTAGGAACCTCTCCCCCTTTTCGTCACGGCAGCCGTACATCATAATGGCCACATCGTTGTACTTACTGCCCTTGTTATCGTCGATGTAGTCACGCCAGCCCTGGAGTTCAAGTTCAGTCAGTCCGACTAAACGAAAGGTCCCCTGGCTTGTTACACAATCACTCTTTGGCAGGTTGTGGCGGTTGTTCTTTAGACTTTCCAGTGTAACGTACTCTTGATTTGACATCTTTAACTCCTGTTTCTTTTACTGCATTGATTTCACTGGAAGACGACTCGTCGTCATCTTCGTACAGCGGTTTTTGCTTTGGTGGTGGTCCTTCACTTTCGATATAACCGTACCCTTGCTCTTTGAGTGTCTGCGCATGTTCAGGATACAGCATACGGGGGAAGTCTTTCAGTCCAGCAAGGTGCGCCGGCGTCATTACAGTACCCGTGTACATGAAGGATATCTTAGCTTTTCTTTGACCTAACATTTCGTCTCCTTATGCAGTGTATGTCCACTTGGTTGACGGAGTGAGTACCAGTTGGAAGGTGTCCTCCGAGTCCGGGTCCGAGTCCAATAATGAGACAGAACTGATAAACGCTGTGCCAGCAACTGTTGATGCGCCAGCGTCGGTATACGTCCACGCCCCTGCTGTACGAAGCACAGCGTTGGCTCTCAAGACATTCATAATCGCCTTGACGTAAACGACTGTAAGCGTCATTGGTCCTTCTGTTACCGTACCTGGGATATTGTTGGTTACGGCGTTGGTGTCTCCTGCGGTAGCGTAATTGATGGTATTGACATCTAGGCCACCAATAGTGCAGCTCTTGATGCCAACAACAGTACCCCCAATTGCCCCAGGACCAGATAAAGTTGCCCCTGTTAGTGTGGTTGCCATGTTATGTCTCCTTTAGACAATTGCGTAAGTCCATACACCAGATGGTGTGATTACGAGTTGAAAAGTGTCCTCTGAGTCAGGGTCAGAATCAATAGTTGAAACACTACTCACATACCCAACGCCACTCACAGATGAAGTGCCTGGCAAGGTATATGTCCATGTCTCAGTCGCTCTTGACAGAGCGGTGGTTCTAAGAGTGTCGGCAATTGCTTTGACGTAAACTATTGTCAATGTCATTGGACCCTCTGTGTTCGTACCGGGTAGGTTATTCGTGACGGCATTTGTATCGCCTGCGGAGGCCCAATTAATTACGTTGATATCCATGCCGCCAATGGTGCAACTCTTGATGCCTACTACGGAGCCAGATGTACCACCCGATAGCGTTGCTCCTGTTAGTGTTTGTGCCATTTTGTTTCTCCTTTAGTCAAGACCAACGGCAACGATTTCGTAAGTAAGATCGGTTGCATCAGTGCTGTCGTGGGTGAGTATTAATTGTTCGTTTGTGGTCAACAGTAGACCCGTGACGTTCGGCGCCACCCATAGGAATGTACCCAGAGGCTTAATCAGCAAAATATCAGAAGCGATAGCACCAAAGATACCTATACCTGTGGCGCTCGGTCCAATCGTCAGACTGTTGGTTGTTGACGTGTTATAGATGTACAACAGTTTCAGCACAGTCATCGTCAACAGTGTTCCGAACGGATCTGTCAGTGACCCGGTGTACAGCTCAAGCGTGTCAACCGCAGCGTCTCCAAGTGTCCGTTCATCGTGCCAAATTATGTTGGCTTGATCCGCAGCTACGCCGTCTGCGAATGAAATGCTTCTGTCGATAACCAGGTTGTCAGATGGTGTTGACAGGTCAAGCGGAAGGCTTGCCAGTGAGTTGAATTTTAGTGTTAGTCCAAATGTGAGGTCCATGATTTATTCCTTTGTGTAAATTGTGAGGTTGATAATCTTTCCGTATATCGTTGTCGCAGGTTCCAGGTTCGGCTGGTCCATGCTGGTTGATTCAATGTGGTCAATTACCACTCCGTCATATGTCGCGTTCCTGGTGGTCCGACACAAAGTAATGATAGCATCTCTAATCTCCAAAAGATCGTCATACCCAGTCGTTCCTTTTTCATTCATTATTGTCAGTTGCAACCTTGTGGTCGTAAAGAGTGTAGTGGCTGAGTTGGTATACCCTGTAGAAGATCCCCATATCTCATGGTATGCAATGGCTGGCAAATCCTCTCCTTCTGGTATAATGTTCGGATAAATCCGATCACCGACCAATGCAGACACAGCACCAGAAGCGGTTATCATTGCAACTATGGCAGTCTCTACACTCATTTCCAATCCTTCATTATTTCAGAGGTAATCACTTTCTTTGCGGAAGAAAACGACCTGCTTATCGTCTCTTCGTGTGCAGGAACCATGAACGGCTTTGGCTGGGCAACAATCGTTTTTTTGACATTCGAAACAACCAAAGACTTTCTGTTCTTGCTACGCGCTTGCCCTTTGTACATCCCTACATGCCCATACTCTATCGCGTGAGGGATGAAGTTTCTTACCCCCTCTTTGCTGATATCAATAAGCCTATCGAATTGGCCATCCGTCTTAAATTCTATCTGCATGGCATAGGCATCTTTGGCGTGGAGGACGGACTTTGGAGTTACTCTCAGATATAATGATTCAGAAATAAGTTCAGCCATTCCAGTACCAGCGTTTTCAAGGTTTGCTGCTTTGTACCTTGCCATGGCGAGAGTATCCTTCCTGCCTGCACGAACACCCTTCCGCACCGCTTTCTTCGCGGTTACAGTCTCCATTTTAAGGAGCTTTTGCATGACCAACTTATCATCCCATTGCATGTCCATCATGTGACCACCTCTTTGCACTTAATGGTCTGCCAAACGCCACGTTCGTACTTTTCCAGGACGTTATCTATATTGAATACCCGGGACCCGAACAGTACGCGATGCTTCGGACCAACCGTAGAGTTATAGCGAATCATAATACTGTGCGTTACCTCAGACTCAGAACTCACACCTCGAATAGTCTCATCCCCAGACGTTGGGTCGATAGACGCCCACACAGTCGCGTAGGTTGTCCACGTAGGCAACTTCTCGCCAGCCCTGTTCTTGCTATAGGCTGTGACGCTCTGTAGTGCTATTCGATGTCTAAGGAATCCTGCTTTCATATCGTTACTATCCTATCAATCCCGAGAAGATTCTTAACGGCAAAAGGAACCTCGTGAAGCTGAACCGCAGATGTCGCTTCTCTGTTAATGTCCATATTCGCAACCAGCATCATAATGGCTGACTTAATGCGAGTCGGAACGACAGTGGCAGCGCCGTACCCATTGGTTGTGACAATCGTGATACCATGATGATCTCCGCGCAGCGTTGGCCATGTCTGGTTGTACTTCAAGAAGATTTCACCAGGCTCACTGGTTACATCTACATCGTAAACGCCTGTACTTAGTAGCTGGCTAGTACCGTCCTGGTCGATATAATTTATCGAGGTCACAGTAATCAATCTAGGTTGAGGTATAATGATCGGGTTCGTCCATGCATCCAATTTTGATGTGATGCTCTGAGTAATGAACGCACGGTTGGTATACTGTTCTGCCCATTCACGCGCAGCAATTAACATTTGGCCTATGACAGTATCGTCAGCCGTCGTATCAATATGCGCCCACGCCTTACACTCTGACGCTGTAACGGGCTCGGTTGCGGGTCCAGTTGTGACTTTCCAGTCCATTATGCTACCTCCAACACAAGCTCTGGCGTTCCGGTCGGTAAGACGTAGAATTCCTGATCGACTGCGATTTCTTCGAGCCAATCTGCATCGCCGGGTTTCGCCAATCGGTTTTTCAGCTTCTTGACCTTGTGTGATTCCTTGATTTTCTTGCCCGTGTCAGGATCGACAAGATGTTTTAATGCATATGTGTCACTGTGTGCCTCGATCTGAGCCTGATGTGCTGCGTCACCAGTCATGATGCGTGACTGTCGGAAGCCATTGGTTATGATGAAGTACTCTTTGATTGCCATTCGATTATTCCTTTATACCGTGACGGTCATCGTCCAGCCCTTGTCGTCTCGTAAGGTTGTTACGTCCGTCAGACCCTGGCCGGTGGGTGCTGCGTTGTTGCCAGTCAGCGTTACAGTACAATCTCTGCCTGCGTCTCCTGCTGCTTCGCAGATAATCAGGCTTGCGAGCTGTGCGTTGATCGCTGTTGCATTCAAACTGTTATTGCTGGCGTTGAAGGTTGTCATCAGCACTTTATTCTCAAGTGCTGTGGATAGGGTTAATGAGCCGAGATTGTAGAGAGTCAGGTACGTAAGACTCGTCAACGGACTTATAGCTGCGTCAGTTAATGTGGCTCCTGAGAGATTGTAGAGAGTCAGGGTCGTAAGACTCGTTAACTGAGCCAACTGATCAAAATCACCAGCAACTGGTTCAGTATTAAAGTTAAATGTCGTCACACCCGCCGCACTTGAGAACACCATATCGATCTGCTCACCACTCGTAACCGCTATTGTAGCAGCCACACCAGAGGTCAGTGCTGAGTCATACACACCGTCAATATAGACCGCAACCGTGCCGGTGAACGTGATGGCCGGCGTGAAGTTTGTGGTTGCGTTTGCCGTAAGTGTCAGCAGCGACAGCGTGCCTGCGGTCAGGGTGACGGTATAACCGCGTGACACAAGATTGTTTGCAGCGATAAGTCCAAGTGGTCCAGGAGCTGCGTTGGTGCCTGCGACATTGATCGTTGCTGTATCTGTCACTCCAGCAGCGTCACAGTCGATTAGGATATTGTCAACTTGAGTACTGGTTAGACCACAATTGTTGGCATTGATCGTAGTGGCTGCTGTAGCAATACCTGTATAAAATCCACCAGTAGAATCATAATCAACGGCTGTAGTATTTATTGTGAACGTCGCAAGATTTACGGGCCAAGTCCATCTTGAATAATCACCAGACAAAGAAGTTGAAAACATGTGAGCTGTCGTAAGTGTACCTGGCATCCCGTTGGCAAACATATCGCCAGATACTAAAGTTGAGTTCATCTGAATGTAAGTAAGCCCGATTGGCCACACCACTTCGCCTAAGTCGCCTGATATTGGATCAGAGTTCATCCGAATTTCCGTCACGCCATCCCAATTCGAGAACGAATACCCAATCGTCTGGCCCGTCAGCACCGCGAAGGTATGATCCGTAGTGCTGGTCATCACATTCTCCACGCCATTGATCCAGCAACTCGCAGTGCCGGTGAACGTCACCTGCGGGGTTACGTTGCCATTGCCCGTGGCTGTGAAGGTCAAGTCAAAGGCCGGGATAGTCTTTGCCACCCTAGAGCGGTAGAAACCCATGTACCTGCCAGATTGATTGTATCTGCCTCTATATTGTGGCATCTGTAACCTCGAAAATATTCTTAGTACCAGCGAACGTCAGGGATTATTATTTTCCCGCCAGCCAGGGTTGTGGCGATGAACACAACCCTTTTGTACCCTTGAAGGTCGCAACGATAGAGAGCGACACGTTCATTGGCTCCACTGTCAATCACATCGCCCTCGCAGAGAACACCAGTGGTTGCCGTCTTCGCTATCGTGTCGCAGAACACGTTAGAATTTGGACCTACCTGCTGACCGCCAGTGAGCGTTAGGATGCAACCAAGCATGAACTGGTCTTCGGTCGTACTGTCTGCATAAGCCTCATACGCAGCAACCCACACCTCAACTACGTGAGCGTCGGCGTTGGTAGATGTCTGGAACCGCATGAAACACCCAGACACATCAGCGGGAACTTTCCACAAGGTGTGTTTTGTCGCAGCAAGCGCCGCGACTGTGCTATAATCTCTTGCGTTGACGGCAAGTGTCGCCTGTGACGCAGAAATGCTTCCAGTCTGCACCCATGGCACTATTGGTGTCACCAGTGCGTTCGGGGTGATTGTTTTGCCATTAGCTGTGTTTTTCATAATTATTGCCTCTTTGGAAGTCGTTCAAGTATCTCAATGAACCTTTCGTTACCCTTCTCGATATCTTCCGCGACCTGTGATTGCAAAATCTCAATGTTCTTTTGTATTGCAGCCGACTCTGCTTGGTGGATATCTATTCTTGATTTCAATCTGTTAATACCTTCAATGTTTGTTATAATAGAAACTTGCTGAATGTCGTTCGTTTCCTTATTAAAGGTAATGTCGGAACGACCCATTACAACAGCGGTCCATCCACCCGCAGCCGCAATGACAAGACCAACGATTGCTGTAACCATGTAGAGCTTATTCTTTAGTTCGTCTGCCATTGTTTTTCCTATAAATATGGGTTAGTCCTTCTTTGGTTTACGGGCAAAGAACGGCTTCTCATCCTTTTTTTCCATCACAGGAGGATTGTCAGCAGTCTCAGCTTTGGGTTTCAGCGAAGCAGTTTCAACCACTTCCACGACCTTCTCAACCTTTGCTGGCTTCTCATCCTTTGGCTTTGACACTTTCTTGCCATGGCCAGACGCGAGGACTACCGCTGCTTTGCGGTCACACCATTCCTGTATGTGACCCACTTTCATTCCGTAAATCTCTTTTACAATTTCTATCCAGACCATTATAGTCTCCTTTATTTCCAGGCGTTTTCTGGTTTCCCTTTGTCCCGAAAAGCCCCTGTGGGTTGATACATTGGGACAAGATTAATGTCAGGCCATGTCACGACTAATTCGAGATGACCGAGAACAGTTCTATTTGCACAATATACAGTCATATTGTGTTCTTCCATTTGCTTCCAGAAGTATATATCGTCGTCAATCCTTCCAGGACCCCATTGCCCATCAGGGGCGGGCTTGCCCGTAAACCATGGATGCGGCATTTTTAATAGGCTTGACGTTCTCAGTAGTGTAAGACCGAAGTGCCCTGTGGTTATCTTTGTAAGTTCCGGTTCAAATTCTTTCCTGTCGATAATCTCTCTCACTTGACCAGACTTCGTTTTCATTGTCAGCAAAGCAGACATTCCAGACCGGCCAACTTGGAGCGGTACTATTGCGTCTGCCTCTGGGTGTTCTATCATAAGCCTAACAAGGTTCTCAACGTCCTCTACCGTGAACACGGTATCATAGTCAATCGTGAGTATGGCGTCGTAGCCAGCGTCAATTTGCTGCTGTATCCCTCTTTCCAGGCACTGTCCCCAGAATGCACCCTGCACTTTCTGCAATGGTATTTTCAACGGTACAATGCCCTCAAACACGCAGAACGAATTGTCCATGAATCCAAGACGCGGAACACTCATAACAGCGGCAACGGATAACTCTCTTGCCTTAGTCTGAATGGTGTCACCATCGAACACGTTTGCTTTCAGATTCTCGGCGCCTGTTTTCGATCCGTAGATGAACCCCCTACACTCTGGAACCGTTTCAGGCTTATCCTTCAATGCCCATGCCTTGAGATTCTTGAACCCTAACGATGCAACCATTGACCCTAAACATTGCAGCGTAGGGACCCACCAGTTACTTTCGTTGTTTCCATATTGCGGGCCAGGGTAATATTCCATAACAACGTCGTTGTTGTTATATCCACGACCAACCTGGTTCCTGTATGGCGAGTAATCGTCAAGAATTGCTGACTCTATATAAATCTCACCCGTACATACCTCGCTTATTCGCTCCAATGCTAATAGTGGGTGTTTCAGGTGATAAATTGTTCCAAAAAAGAACACCACATCAAACTTGCCGAGAGTCGGTATCTCATAGACTGACATTTCAACACGTTTGACATGCTGATATGTACCATCGCTTTTATTGGTTCTGTACCAAACATCTTCGGTATCTGTAGAGATTGTGAATTCAAACGCCTCGCGGCACAGGTCGAAAGTCTCCCATCCCGTTCTTTTCGGTTGGTCTTTAAGTCCGAGTTCGTCAGAGAAGTTGTCAATCGCAACCACCTCAGACGCGCCACGCTTCAACGCCTCCCACGTCCAATAGCCATCCCATGACCCTATGTCAAGGACACGCAAGCCTGTCATGTCATCTGGTATCGCATACTTTTCAGGTTCAATAGGCGCCCATCCAGGCGTAATGTTACCATCTGGAAGTTCGATCCTGTGATACCAATATGGCTGTGCAAGGATCTTCTTGCCTCTTGAATCTTTTGGTTGTTCTTCTTCGTTCGTCATTAGTTTAATCCTACCATCAAATAGGTTAGCAATAACCATCTGACGGTCCCAGCGAACCAGAACCGCCAGATGGTAGGTGAAGTTATACGGCCAGATTGAGCCTTAGAGACGCGCTGGTCACTGTGGCAGTTTTATCTGTACTCGTTGACTGATTAGCACCAGTCTCGCCCCTGAGAAGTAGAGCGACAGATGCGCACTGAGTTGACACAGCGGGGATAAAGTCGAGCCCGATGTAACGCTTGCGACCCTTCAAGTCGATATTGAAGCGGTAGTTGTTTTCCACCGCAGAGTTCGGGAAAGGCAGCACGAAACCGGCGCTCGTACTGGTGGCAGCGGCCCCAGTCAAAGCGACGATAGCACTCATGTCAGTGAATGCGGTCGGAACAGTGTCATCTTCCCTGACTCGCAAGCCAGACACCTGAGTTGAAGCAGACGCCGACATCTCGACCAGGTCAATGCACAGATAGTCATATCCCTTAGTGTCCACATAGCCAGAGTTGGCCGTAGACAATGCAGTAATTGCCGTAGTCGGGATGATCAATTGTTGAAGTTTATAATTTCCAGGAACCATAATGATTCTCCTTTGTTCAAAATGTTTTCAATTGTCAAAAGCGATGCCGGGGGATATTTCACCCCCGGCGGGATGTTACGTGGTTGCGATCAGTGCAATAACAGGACCAGCGTTCGTATTGTCACCAAGATCGTGGTGATTAATACAGAAGCGCTCAGTGGCCTGAATAGCGATTTGATCGTATTCAATGTATCTTTGGTCGCTTACCTTGACAGTGATACCACGACGGTCTCCGAAGGTACTCGACAGGTTCATATTGCCAAGGAAGAATGCAGGGTTGTCGTTTACCCAAGGATCAGTGCCCACGGCAGTCTGCCATTCAACGATGGGGTATCCACCGTACATCGCTGGTTGACCCTGTGCGAGATTCTGGTTGGTGTTGCCACCAGCGGCCAGAAGCAGGCGATCAAATACCGCAACCTTTGCGATAGGATTGATATGCCACTTCGCACCAGCTCTAGCATACACAGGAAGTGCAGCCATCACAGCAGTAAGGTCTCCAGTGTCAATTTGAGCGTGAGTCAAAGCGGGTGTTACCGCGTCAATCGCACCAGCAGTATGTGTGCCGTCAAGGTCCGGGTCAAACTTAACATGCAGGCCGGTCATCCCACCATAGGTAGATGTTCCATCACCTATCATGCAACATTGATCCTCCTTGACTGCGAAAGCATAGGCCATTTCACCAGCAAGATCGTCGGCCATGCTCATAATTGAGTCTTCATTCAGGTCAGAACTCATACGAGTCAGGGCAGCCAGTTTCTTGGCGGTCAATTCGACCTGGTTCCAAGACTTGTCGCTGGCTGTGATCTCGGTAGTCTCGCCAATGAAGTAAGCAGTGACCCCACCAGTCCGACGAGGAACGATAGAGTGATCACTGGTCATAGGCATCACGCGACAATTCTGACGCGCCATACCGTAGGTTTCTCGCAGATCAATAATAGCTTGCTCCATGACCGTCGGGACCACGAAACCGCCAGCCGTATTAATGGCCTCAGTCTGGACACGAATCTCAACGCCACGATCTCGGCACCACTGGCGAGCGTTCGCATCGTTCATCATAGTTGCCATGATCCACTTGCCAGAGGTAAAGGCATTGGCTTCCGCTTGAGGACCTGTGAAAGTTCTCAGTTTTCCGAAACGGAACATCCCAGGACTGGCGACTTCGATTCTCTGGCCACCCGAAGAAACCACGGTCGGGACCTGTCGCTTGGCTGGGTCCTGCAAGCGTGTCATTTGTGCTTCCAGTTTTTCTTGACGGTCGGCATCGTCCTCAAGGCTCTTAGATTCTGCCAACAGGTTGTCGAATAGGTATCCTTCGTCTTTCGTCAATGTCCGGATCTCGGCATCAGCCTTATCCTTGATAGCGCATGCCTCTTCGGCCTTCGCGCTCGCTGCTTCTCTCGTTTGCAATACTGTCATTGGTTTATTCCTTAAAATAGGGTTTATTTTGCCCCAAGCATTGGCTTGGTCAAGAGTCAGCGTTGGCTGCCTTGAATCGGTTTCTAATTCGTTCCGCAGTACGATAACCACGGTTTATTTCTGATTGTCGTTCGGCAGACATTGGTTCTTCTGCCGGGGGTGCTTCCTCAGTTTTTGCGCCATCTGGAGTTTCCAGATTTGCGTTGGGCTCAGTTCGCTCTTCGTCTTCAATATTTCCGGTAGCCAGGATCACATCCCTTACTTGGCCGTTGTTTGCAATATCATCTACTACCGTGTTAATAACGACATCTCTGGCCTTGTGTGCGTCCAATGACCTTGCAGCCACGGTAGTGTCCGGATACGCAGGGTAAGTGCAAACAGAAACATCAGGCAGAGACGATACAGAGATCAATGTGCGCTCAGCAGGCCCGTCTTTTGGGTATTTCCAGTCATCCGCTTCTGTCGTGAAAGCAAATGAGCATCCAGATATAAGACCAGTGCGAATTTCTTCAACCGTATCACGCCCAACTGTGGTATCTGGTGCATCAATCTCAAACCGTAAACCAACAGCGTTTACGCTCAGTCTCAATGTTTTTGGCGAACGACCCAGAAGTAAGTTTGCGTCATGATTTTTGAGGGCGCGAGTATCGTCATTGAGAACCTTATCAAAAGCACCCTTCTGTATTTTTTCCCTAAATCCTCCGAGATCTAATGAAAACTTATTGAACTTGGCAGCATACCCAACAATCTTAGGCTTTTCTCCATCTTCAACACGCAACTCGACATCTTCAGCATTAAATACTCTTGTTTCTACGTTTTTATGTTTCATTGTAAGTATCCTTGAATTTGTCAGCCAACAACATACTTGCAGCCTTTTGCTATATTATCTTTTGCCCAAAGCGGTTGCAGATTTTGCATCGCCCAGCACATTTTAAAGCCAGCATCTTCTGGTTTCTCAAAATTAAACAATGCAATAGGCTTTATGTGGTCTACGTGCCATTGGCCATAATTATCCCAAGTCATGCCATCATGAAACTTAGCCTCTAAGTGAGACATCAAATCAGGAAGTGCGTAGCCAACTAATGATTCCCACCTTCTAAAACTCTTGTTTTCTCTAATTCCTTGGTATATATAGCAGCTAATGCTATCCTTAAGCCTCTTTCTTGGCGATGCGGCCCTGTATTTCCTAAGTGCTACCTTCTTTTTCTCTCTGATAATATCACTATTTTCTGCCCTATATTTCTTGCAATATTCTTTCATACACCTCTGTTTTTCTTGGCTGCCAGCGTATCGTTTCCTGCTTTTCTCACGTTCACGTTCAATATTCTTGTTTCGCCAATCTCGGCATTCTTGTTTGTTTTTTTCAGGATCGTATCTTTCACGACGAAGCTTGTTTCTCCTATCTATGTTTTCAGGAACAGCCGTATATATCCTGCCTCTTTCTGTGACCCAATCTTTGTTCTCGTGTCGCCACTTCTTATTTGCTTCGCACTGACAGGCTTTACACATCTTCCTGGTATACAACTTCCCGTTTCCGCCTTTATATTTGGCAAACTCGGAGACTATCTTATCTATATTGTAGACTTTACACGTTGCCATGATTAGCCTCCAATAATGTGATGACCCGATCCGCGAATAATTCAGCGTCGGAGTCAGTCAGTTGTTTTCCGGGTTCACAGAATTCTCGAAGCGATTCGGTAAGGGCCAATTGTCCACTCGATTCAATATGATTTGTTGCGGTGGCGTAAGCCCTTACCGAATCAGACAGGATTTCAGCAGGCCAATTTGGGCCACACTTCCCTGCATTCGACTTGCGTATGACTCTTTTGAATTGATTACAGATCATGCCACGGAGAACCGCACGAAGATCGTCATTGTCATTGTCAGATTCAGATTTAGAGTCGGGGTCATCAGGTATCGTGCCAGCGGGGCGCATGTTCATCGGGTCAAGGTAGGTATCGCCTGCTGGTCCGATTGGGTTCATATTCTCAAACCGTCTTATGTCATTGATTGAGTAGTACCCGTTCTGCCGGCCACTTGTGTATGATGCTGTTCTGGCAGCCATATTGCCCCTCAATAGGCCGGCTGCAACGATTTCAGAGAAGTATTTGCCCTGTTGACTCGGCATATACAGCTTGTAATTGACTTCTTGCTCCCACTTCACAAACCAGTACATCATCGTCGTTGAGATGAAATCAATATTTTGTTCTTCGATGTTAGAGTTATGAACAACTATCCCGTTCGCTATGAACGAATGGGTGCCAGCAACTTCTAAGTCATAGACCTTTTCGGATGGTTCATTTTCAATGCTAACTATACGAGACAGTGAAGCACCTTCTATATCGAAACCTCGACCGCCGAACCATGGGTAAGATCTCCCTTTTTTATCGAAAGGCTTCCCATTTTCAATGCGTTCTACGTACCGAGGGTCATTAGACCCAATTAACTTATTATCAGAAGGGTTTGAGCATGTGAATGAATATTGCTTATATGCTTTACGTTGGCCGTTTGGTAAAGTTGCAATGCCTTCTTGGCATCTCATGTTTGTTACGGAAACGCCACATCCAATGCACAGGTGTCTTATCTGCGATAGCATGTTCTCGTTGCAAGACGAAAACGCTATGCGGCCATGCTTGTCCACGCTTCCGTCTGCGTCAAGAAAACCCCTTATAAGAGATAGTCTCAATTCCATGCTTGTCTGGAATACCCACCCTGGTACGCTTTTTGTTCTAGCCGTCCCAGAGAAACCCAATTCCGTTAATTCTATTGACGCCAGTGTAGAACCAAATTTTGTCTGTCTTTCATATTCAGTCATATGAATTGGGCGTGTCAAAGTTCCAGTTTTGCCTTTTGAACCATGCCCACTGTTATATTTTACAAAATTCCTATCTATCACACCTCTGTAATAATCCATGTACAAAGCGTTTTCTGCTCTAGCTATTTGCACTCCGGTTTTATTTATATTCCCATCGCCCAATAGTAACCCACAAAACTCCATGAACTCCTTCGTAAGCAATCTATCGCCAACTTGGTCTACGCCTACGCTGGGAAGTTTTTCGCTTGTTACAAGCACGTCACCAACAATTAAATCACCGGCAGGTATGTATTCGCTCTTCCATTCATTATATTGATAACCGCCCTTGCCAGGCCTTGGACTTGAATATTTACGCCTGATCAATATTTTGTGTCTTGCATTGGCACGAATAGCTCTATTTGTCGTCCTGATGTGGAGTATTTCGTCTTCTCCTGTGCATTTAGACCTCGTTACTGGCGATAATACCCATTTCCCATCATCACTAAGACTCCATACTTTTTCTCCAACCTTAATATCGGCAATGGACTTGTTGCCCGTCTCAGCGTATACCTCAACGTCGGCGGGAAGACAGAACGTAGCGAATTCTAGTGACGCAAGTTTGTGGGGGGGGATATTGAAGATCCTCGCGCAGTCGTCTACGGTATATTTTTGGACCTCAAGTGCCTGTGCCTGCAAGGGATCAATCGTAGTCTTATTGTACTTCATTCCCTCTTCTAAGACCTGTAATCGGTGCGATTGACTCAATCCACTGTGGTTTTTCTGCCAAGTGGCTACCAATCGGTCCTGTGCTGGCTGAGATAACTGAGCTGGATGCTCCAGGGTCCCGCCCGGGGTGCAGTCGTTGCCAAAGAATGCCGAACCATATCCCTTGACTGCTACACCATACCCAATAGCCTCTTTGTGATAATCAACAACATTGTACCCAGTGTACCCGTCAAAACCGAGACCCTTGATGTGCAGGACGTTATAATCTGGCAGGATGTGTTCATGCCCAGCGGCATCAAAGACGCCGTAATACGGCACCCCCATACTGTCGATCTTCCTTGATGTCTTGTCAGGAAGAAGTGGCCATAGAGCAATGGGGACCCCGCCGCCCGTCCTCTGTATCTCAGCGTAGCCATTTCCATAGGTCAAAGCATGGGCCTGGCGAGTCTCTTTGAATGTCAGTGCGTCCATGTACTCATTAGGGCGCACGTTGAGCAATTGGAAGGCAGGGAGATTCGATGCCTTTTCTTTCGCATCGCCCTCTAGTCTCTTGTACACAGGAAAAGGAAGTGATCCAAGGGTCCCGGAAATTATCCGGGTAGCTGCCCAGAACGGTGTGTATCGCAAGGCTTTGTCCGGAGTGACTGATACGCCAGAAGATGAAGCACCACCACCACTAATCCAATCAATGAACCACTGCGACGGGTTCGAAGACGTAGATCGCCTGCTAAACTTCTTTGCTATGGCTGTAAATATGTTCATGCGGTTAATATCCCACGTTCTTCATACACAGATGGCTTTTTAGGTGGCACGGTCATCTTTAGGCCAAGGGCCATGATCGCAGCAACCACTCCGTCAATCTTTTCGCGGGCCAACTTTTTACTCGGTTTGATATTTCCTGCCGCGTCCATCTCAACCGCCGCATTGCCAACCATCCAATCCATGACGGGATGATTGCAATGAACGAACCGTTTGGACATTACCATCGTTTCAAACTCCTTGGTGGGTCCACTCATTGACAAATACCCCTGGCCAAACTCAACCAGCTTATCAATGGGCACTCCATGGTCATCAAGGATCATTTTAATGCCGTCAAAAAACACTCGGTCAAACCCCATTTGCTGGAAGTCGTACCGACCCATTACCTGAAGCAATGTTTCACATACCCGGTGATAATCAATGACGTTACCCTCTGTCAGAGTGATCAACCCTTGCTTTGCCCAGGTAAGGTACGGGACCCGATCCGTCTTTTCTCGCTTCCTCGCGCAGTCCCTCGGTGCCCAAAAGAATGGTTTGATGTGTATCAACTCTCCAGGAAGGTCAAATAGCAGGACCAGAGACGATATATCCTTGCGACTCGATAAGTCCAGACCGGCATAACACGGCTGCCCGACCAGAATATCCTCAGTGATGTCAATGTCCGGACAGGCGTTCCAATGTTCCATCTGGAGCCATCGAGTTTCCTGCTCGGTCCAGATGTTTAGGTGTAATCGTTTGAATGTGTTCTCATAGGCCGGGATCTGTTGGGCCTTTTTGAATGCCTTTTCTAGATAATCTGGTTTTACGCTTACACCATAATTGGGGTTGACACGTTTCCACACTTCCCGGTCTGTCCAATCGTCGCCCTTGGTTGTCTTCGTAGGTTCTACCGCTTCGTATATCACAGGAAGGAACTCTTGGTCGTCAGCACCATCGTTATCCCGCACCCGGCAGGCTTGAGTGTATATCTCATAACAGATTGTCTTTTTATCAAATCCAGCCGTTGTGATGTGGATTAGGAGCGGCTGCCGGCGTGACGCAGTGGACGTATCCAGGGTGTCAATAAGTTCACGGTTTTTCTGCACATGCAGTTCATCCACAATTATTAGGTGGGCATTCAACCCATGCTTGGTATCTGCGTCGGCACTGAGCGACCGATAGTGACCCACAATACACCCATCTTCATCGTGAAACTCAATTGATTTCTGAGCTTTGAATATCTGGCAACTAGATTCGAGGGTGGGGTTCTTTTTGATCATCTCCTTGGCGTGAGTGTACACCAGTGCAGCCTGTTCCTTCTCGGCAGCAGCAGAATAATACTGGCCGCCGGGCTCGTTGTCCTCGAATGCCACGTAATCGACAAGGCCAGCACAGAACGGTGTTTTGCCATTTTTTCTGGGGATTTCGATATAAGCTGTCCTGTATCTCCTGTTTCCGTCGTATCTCTTCCACCCAAACAAGTTACCAATAATAGCTTGCTGCCATTCCTCAAGCTCAAATGGCTGACCTGCCTTCTCGCCCTCAACGAATACCAGTTCCTCACAGAACCACATATAAGCACTCATCGCCGCGTCGTAATCGAACTCGCAGCCTTCCGCATTTGCGGTTGGGTCATAGCCGGGGATCAATTGGATGATTCTATCCCAATATTCGACCAGTTCTTTATCCAGCGTTGCTTGTGAGGGCTTTCTTGACATCTGCTTTCTTTTGGTCCTTTGTCTTTGGTATATCTACGGTAAGACTGGCCCGGGCGCCAGGGTTCATGCCGAATGATCGCTCTATGTTCCACATATCCTTATGGAGATTCCTGGCCTGGGTAACTTGTGGGTATTGACGCAAGCCTGTAACGTATGGCGTCATTACGATAGTCCCATCTGCCTCGCGGCTTTCTCTGTAATCCATGACCTCTTCATTAAACCCGTTGGCCATCAAGAACTCTTCAGCGTCCCGCCACTGAGCCCACATCTGACAATACCTGGCAAGAATGTGTCCGTCGATTTCCCCGACAAGACCCATGGCATCTAACTGGGGTACAAGCTTTTTCCATTGCTTCTTGGCTTGTGGTAAAATCCAAGCGGGACAAATCGGCCTGCCTTTGGATTTAACCTCATCATCAGATCTGGTCTTCGCACGCCACGATCCACGCAAACTCAAAATAGTCGTTGGTGTCGGGGCAGGTCCTCGTTTACCCATGGCCGAACCCCCCGTCTTCTTTCGCAGTCTTGCGGCTATGACACGACCAGTGAGCCGTCTGCATATTATCAATGTCCCACATTAAATACGGATCTCCACGGTGAGGTTCAATGTGATCGTTCTGTGGCCGGAGTCCTTTGTCTGGATGATGCGGGATTGTTGCCGTGTTGCATATCTGGCAAATGTAATGATCTCTCCGGAAAACACGGGCACACATAATACGCCATCGCTTGCCGCCATATCCACGCTTTGACGAGGAAGGTCGATAGTCCCTATGTGGGTTATTCTTGCGCTTGAGCTGCGATAAGGTGGTCGCTGCGTATGGCATTCGAGCCCCAGTAAGGCGTAACGTAAAAATGTAAGAGCGACTAACAATGTTAGGCTAACCAAACAATGTTAGGATTGACTAACAAAGTTAGCGTACACTAACTTTTATGAAAATTCAAATGAAATCTGAGAAATATTGCAAATACCAAAAACCGCGATTTTAGGCTATAGGGGCCATCTTGGAGATTCATAACCCGTGTCTGTGAAAAGGAAGCTAGAGAGACGGTCTCCAGAACGCACATCTGTGGACTTTTTATACCCCCCTACCTGGGTATACATTGTATTGTACTAGGAATTATAGACGACAAAGGATAGCATGTATAGGTGAATGGTAGGCGATAAATGTTGCCGGCAATAGCGGGATAGTAGGATATAGGATCGGCCGGCTGCCGGAGGACGTGGGCACCAGGAAGGACGGGCCGGCTGCCGGAGGACGTGGGCACCAGGAAGGACGGGCCGGCTGCCGGAGGAC
>ERZ889078.530-NODE-530-length-34560-cov-9.816722_pt1 | contig 34560 bp, 35 predicted proteins | sample MGYA00521266_ERZ889078 | MGnify/ENA primary metagenome ERZ889078 (study PRJEB32303, sample SAMEA104408618) | aquatic metagenome | biome: Brackish water; feature: Pelagic; material: water | place: Baltic Sea | collected 2014-06-16T06:34:00 | depth 76,534 m ...
TACCCCCTTGCAATGCTTACCGTTGTTCTGATCCATTTTCACGGAATTAAAACTGGAGTTTTAGTCATAGCTTTCAGGGTGAAACTTGTCAAGCTGTGGATTGAAGAGCCAGCAATTTCCGTGGGAAACTTCAGTGGGCAGTCGGCAGTGGGCAACCCCGCTAACAGCGGGATTTTCCCCTTTGGGAGCGGCTTTTATCCGCCATCTGTTTGGTGGGTTTCAGCCGCGAATGGATCGAGGGCATCGCCATACCACAAAACTTCAAATTTTCTTCGCATCTTATTTAGACCTGAACGAAAACCCCGAAATAGGTTTTTTTAATTTTGATCAGGGATTTTCACCTTAATGAGATTGTTTTCTTTTTTAAATCCGCCACACTGCCGGCGGACAAGTCCGCAATCCGAAATCCGGGCTTTGATCATCGTTCCGGCCACCAAGTGGCCCAAATTTTGCCCTACGCACAAAGAGAAGCAAAATTGATTTGTTCTATCCAATTGCTATGTTCAATGAACATGTTGCATTGTCAGCATTCATGTTTATGCCTGTAACCGGATTTACTCATGATATTCCATCAAGTGTTATTTAATTGCCGTCCATTTCTTGAATTCCTGGTTCATATTATCGAGAATTGCCGCCATTAACCAGTAAGTATCAGGGATTTTTTCGGTCTGTTTGAGAACGATTTCCCTGCCGGAAACAAACCGTCCTTTTACCCATTCGTGGCCGTATTTCCTGGCAAAAATGCCGGCCATATCACGGGTAATTTCGGGATGAAACTGTAACCCCACTAAAGGACGATCTTTGCAGACAAAAGCCTGGTTTAAAGTCGGTTCGCTTTGGGCCAGGCGGGTACAACAGGGGGGCAGAGAGAAATGATCGGTGTGCCAGTGAAAAGTAATAAATGATTTTTGAATATTTCTGAAAAGAAATGATTTTTCGCCTTCAGGCGTTAATGAAACGTCGAACCATCCGATTTCCGGTTCCTTATTGGGGAAAACCTCGCCACCCAGGGCCTCGGCGATGAGTTGAGTTCCAAAACAGATGCCCAGGATAATCTTTTCCTGCTCCAGACTCCTGGAGATGAATTCTTTTTCAGGAATGAGCCATGGATGATCCTTCTCATCCCATGCATGCTGGGAGCCGCCCATGATTATCAGCCAGTCAAATTCGTCAAATGAGGGCGGCTTTTCGTTGTTGCAGAGATAGGTTTCAGCGATCTCATACCCTCTTTCCCGGGACCAGATGGCGATATTGTCGCGTGAATAATCGATCGGATCATGTTGTAACAGATGGAGTCGCATGGATACGCTTCCTTCATTTTCCCAGATAGGCCTTCTTCACCCGGTGATCATGCAGCATGTCTTGGCACAGCCCTTGCAAAACCATGTCCCCTGTCTCCAACACATAACCCCTGTGGGCAAGCCTCAGGGCCAAACGGGCATTCTGCTCCACGATGAGAATGCCGGTCCCCCTTTGGTTGATCTCCACCGCGATCCTGCCTATTTCACGAACCACGATAGGGGCAAGGCCTATGGAGGGTTCATCCAGCAGAAGGAGCGTCGGGTTTCCCATCAGGGCCCGTGCAATGGCAAGCATCTGCTGTTCACCCCCACTTAACGTCCCTGCCTGCTGTTTCTTCCTGGACTTGAGCACCGGGAAGGTCTGGAATATTCTCTCCAAATCCTTTTTGATCCGATTCTTATCCTTGTGCAGGTAGGCCCCCATATTTATGTTTTGCATAACTGTCATATAAGTAAAAAGATTCCTTCCCTGGGGAACATGACCGATACCCATCTTAACGATATCCTGCGGCGGTGTTTCATCGATCCTTTTCCCTTGAAACCGGATCTGCCCGGCCGCAGGCCGCTTCAATCCGGATATGGTCCTGAGGGTCGTTGTTTTGCCTGCGCCATTGCTCCCTATAATGGTCGCGATTTCTCCCTCTTCGACCGTAAGGGAGATGTCTTTCAGGCATTCCGCACCCCCGTAACGGACGGTCAGATTCTTGATTTCAAGTAACATCTTCTTCCGTTCCCAAATAGGCTTCTATAACTACGGGGTTTTCAACGATCTCCCCGGGTGTGCCTTCCGCGATCTTTGTGCCAAAATTTAAGACCGTAATCCGCTCGCAAAGCCCCATCACGGCCTTCAAATTATGTTCTATAATGATGCAAGTGACTCCCTTTTCATCTCTCAGTGCCCGAATCATAGATAACATGTTTTCGACTTCTTCGGCATTCATACCTGTAACCGGCTCGTCTAAAAGAATCAATTTAGGTTGAGTTGCAAGCGCGATGGCGAGGGATAGCAGCCGTTGTCTACCATGAGGCAGATTTATGGCCAATTCGTGGGAGTATTCCGTCAAGCCGACAAAGGCCAATGTCTCCAGGGCCTTCTCCCTCAGGGTCTCTTCCTCTGCGCGGGTTGACCGTGTCTTTATTAATGAACTGGAAAGACCTTTTTTGGATTTCAAGTGGAAACCCACCAGCACATTTTCCAGTACTGTGAAGCCATTGAAGAGAAGATTTTCCTGAAAGACCCTGGCAATGCCCAGATGTGCGCGTCGGTGAGAGGGGAGTTTTGTTACCTCTACTCCGTCGAAGATAACTTCCCCTTTACTGGGCATCAGGGTGCCGCCGATCATATTGAGCACCGTGGATTTACCGGCCCCGTTGGGGCCTATGAGGCCAACGATCCGGCCCTGGCCGACATCCATATCGAGTTCCATGACGGCAGTGAGGCCGCCAAAAAATTTGGTTAGTCTTCTGATTTCGAGAAAACCCATTGAATCACCCTTTATGGGCCGAACCCTTCACAGGCGCTTCGGCCGTCGTTTCGGAGGCGGTGGAAAACCAAGTGCCGATTTTTTCGGGGATACTCACCAGGCCTTCCGGAAAAAACAAAACCACCGCGATGGCTATGGCCCCTACGATCATGGGCTGATATTCCTGCATCGGTCGGGTGAATTCCATGACCAGAGACAAAACCACCGCGCCGCAAACAGGACCTGTAAATCGCGATTTTCCGCCCACCACCATATAGATAAGGAGATACATAGTGGTCATGACGCCGAATGCGGAACCGGCCTGCGGGCTGATGGTCTGTTCGGAGTGGGCCAGCAATGCGCCGCCAAGTCCCGCAAAAAAACAGGCGATGCTGAAGTTTATCACCTTGTATCTCAACACGTTGATCCCCACGGCGGCGGCCTGCTTGTCGGTTTCACGGATGGCAAGCCAGGTAAATCCCAGCCTCGATCTCTCCAGACGGTGGATAAGGAAGAGGGAGAATGCCACCACCGTCAGGGTGAGGTAGTAGTATTCGTTAAATCCGCCGAAATCCACCTCTCCCAGAAAGGGGATGTTCAGCATTCCCGGGGCAGGGATGCCTACCAGACCGCCGAATCCGCCGGTGAGATCCTCCCAGTTCATGGCCAGATTCCGGAAGCTTTCTGAAGCCATCACGGTCAGGATGACAAAGTAGATCCCCTTTACCCGCATAAAGGGATAGCCAAGCCCCAGGGCCACCAGACCTGCCATGAGCGCCCCGGCAAACAGGCTCAGCCCGAACGGCGCTCCGGCCTTCATGGACAGCAGGGACGAGGCGTAGGCCCCCAGGCACATGAACCCCACGTGACCCAGGGAGAACTCGCCGATGAGGAAGATGGTCCGCAGGCTCACCGCCAGCAGGACGTTGATGACGATCGTGGTCAGGACCGAGGTCCAATAAATGCTCCCAAGGACCAAGGGAGCGGCGATGGCCGCCAAGGCGATGGCCGCCCATCCCCATATCTTGTTAATCGTTTTTCTACTCATGGCCGAAGAGCCCCTGTGGTTTGATGACCAGGACCAGAATAACCACCAGTAGGGGACCGATAGCCGCCCAGGCATGCCCGAACAGGATCGGCACCAGACCGTCAATGAGGCCCAGGATCATCCCAGCTATGAGTGCGCCCGGCAGGCTGCCCATGCCTCCCAGGACGATAATGGTGCATCCCTTGACCAGGGGAGAAAGCCCCATGTAAGGGCTGAGGGCAAACAATGACCCCGCAAGGGTCCCCCCTGCCGAGGCAAGGGCGCACCCGATGGCCATGCAGAGGGCAGCCATCTTGTCGGGACCGATTCCCTGGAGGATGGCCCCTTCGGGGTTTTGTGCGCTGGCGACCATGGCCTGGCCGTATTTGGTGGTCTTGAGAAAAACATACAGGGCCAGGCTCAGAATGACGGCCACAACCACAGCCACCCCCCGATCCTTGGGGACCACCGTGCCCATGAAATTGAGAGGCCCCTGTGCCAGCACGGGAATGCTTCGCTCATAGAGGCCGAATACAACCACGGCGCCGCTCTGGAGGATGAGTGTCAGCCCCAGGGCAGCCACCACCGCGGCCAGCCAGTCTCCTTTCAGTTGACGGAACAGGACCCGTTCAAGGAACAGACCAGCGGCGGCCATGCACACCATGCCCAGGATGGCGGCCAGGACGAGGGGCAGTCTGAAGGAGGCGGTCAGGTAATAGACCACATAGGCCCCCAGCATGTATATCTCGCCATGGGCAAACTGCATGATGTGCATGATGCCGAAGATGAGGGTCAGACCCAGGGCCATGAGGACATAGATCCAACCCAGGGCCAGTCCGTTGATTACACCCTGCCAGATCACTTGTGCGGATACATCCACGGCCAACCTCCCCCTGTATAGCCAGGCCTATTTATCGACTACCGGCATCCTGAAGCCCTCGAACTCGATTTTTCCACTCATGATAAGGCTGATGGGCATCGGTCTAACGACCACCCGGTTCACTCCAAACCTGTTGGCGCCGCCCATATGGCCTGGCCCGAAGGCGGTCTGAAAGCTGTCCGGCGCGGTCATGGAATCAAATGCAGCCACCACCTTCTCGGGTTCGACACTATTCGCCTTCTTAAGGGCCTGGACAAAGACCTCTGCCTCGGACCAGGTGATGATAGCGTCAGAGAAAAAGGGCTCTTTGTATTTTTTCTTCCATCGGTCCATGCACTCCTTCATACTCGGTGTGGCGTGGCTCATGTCCATACCGTTGCTGATGACGTCGCTGGAACCCTCGGGTCCAACCAGAGAAAGGATCATGGCCGGCCCGGTGGGCGCGTCTGAGATAAAGACGCCTTTATATCCCAGTTGGCGTGCCGTCCGGAGCTGGTAACCCGCCTGGGCGCTGCACATGGCCTGGATGATGTCCGGCTTGGCGGCCAGGGCCTTTGTGTAATAGGGGAGAAAGTCCTGGGTACCCAGATCCCAGATCTCGTGGCCGACCACTTCCAACCCATGTTCCTTGGCCAGCTTTCTGGCCCTTTCCAAAGGAAGGCCCACATTAGGGGCCACGATAAAGAGTTTCCTTGCCTCCGGGAATTTCTCCCTGAGGAACGAATAGTCGGGCTCCCATCCTGCGTCAGACGAGATACAAAGCCTTACTGCGTAGGGTTTTTTTGGACTCACGTCCCCGGGCAGCCCCGGTGCGTCGATCCATGTGATGAGATGGAGGGCCTTGGCCTTGGCGCAGACCTGATAGATGGCAGCTGCCACCGCGGGGGAAATGGCACCGAATACAAACTTGCAGCCGTCCTTATAGACCAGTTTCTTTGCGGCCGTTGAGGAGGCGGTAGGATCCAGCTTGCTGTCCTCGGGCAGCAGCTTGAGCATGTAGGTGTCACCGCCCAGCTGAAGGCCGCCTTCTTCGTTGACCTTGTCAAAATAGAGCTCAACGGCCCTTGTCAAACCGACACCCACAACGCTGATGGGCCCCGATATGGGCATAAGCATGCCCACCTTTAAGGTTTTGGGTTTTGCCTGAACCGGGGAGTCTGCACCAAAAACAAAAAAACCCGATATGAGCAGACAGAGTGCTACGACTGCAAAACGCTTTGCTGTTCCTTTCATGACAATCCCTCCTTAGTTTAATGTTAGACGTTAAGGTGTTAAAATATCTACTCAAAGTTTTCCGGCTCAGCTAAGGGCGCCGTCGCTCTCATCAAAGACGATCTCGCCACCGACAATGGTCATGAGCACCGGGATTTCGCCGATTTTGTGGGGATCTGCGGAGAGGATGTCGTCTCCGATAATGCAAAAGTCGGCCAGTTTGCCTACCTCTATGGATCCTTTCACCTCTTCCATGTGGTCCTGCCAAGCGCCGTTGATGGTATAGGTACGGATCGCCTCTTCCACGGTAATACACTCTTCAGGGCCGCTCACCTTCCCCGATACCAGGCCTTCCCTCAAAACCGCTGCCTGGACGCCCAGTCGCCAGTTGGGGTAGGTGACGGGGGCGTCGGAACTGCTTGTGAGGTTGAGTCCGGCGTCAAGCGCCGTCCGTGTGGGCCACTCATAGGCGGCTCGTTCTTCTCCGATTACGCCGGGTTCAAAGTCGGCGATCATGACGCTGATGAACGGCTGCATGGCGACGCCGCAGTTGTACTTCCCAAGTAATTTGGCTTTTTCCGGGCTTATCAGATCACCGTGGATGATATAGTGCCGGGGATCATTGCCGGGTTTTTCTTGAATCGCTTCCACAAAACCATCTACTGCAGCGTCAATAGCCCTGTCCCCCGTGGCGTGAATGCCGACCTGAAAACCGTGTCGGTGAACCAGCTTAATCATCGCAATCAGATTATCCCGCTGCTCCTGATCGGTTTTTCCGGGGATAACAGACCTGCCGTGACCCGCATTTCCGCTCACATAATCCTCGTTCATCCATGAGGTGTAGGTCAGTGGGATGCCGTCTGCAAAGATCTTGACCCCCGGGAATTGGAGCCGCTCTTTGTCAATATCGGTAGGCACCTTGAATGTTTTGAGACCGTTCTCCAAGTCCTCATAGGTCAGCGCCCCATAATCACCTAAGAGAAGCAGGACGGATACCCGGGCCGTTAGTTTCTTCTCTGCCAACAGTTCCTGGTACAGATCGACAAACTCGGCACTCATCACACCGGAAAGAAAAGTCTCACCTCCCGGTCCGATGGCCGCATCGGTATAACTGGTTACGCCCTGGGCATTGAGGTGGGTCAAGGCTGTAAGCAGAGCAGTTTTCTTCTCTTCCCTCGTGAGAAGCGGTACATACACCGATATGACGGCCTGGGCCCCGGGTTCTTTGAAGATGCCGGTGGGATCACCATTGTCGTCCCGCTCTATTTCACCTGAGGGAGGGGCTGGGGTATTTTTGTCAATGCCGCCTATTTCAAGCGCCTTGCTGTTGACCAGCAGGGTGTGTCCGGAAAAATCCGTAAAAGCGACCGGGTGGTCTGGTGAGACGGCATCCAGATCCCCTTTTCGGGGGAACATGGAAGGATCGGTTTTGCACTCTTCGAGGGAGCCCTGGTCCCAGCCGAAACCTCGAATCCATTCACCGGGTGGTGTTTGTGCGACCCTTTGACGGAGCGCTTCGACCAACTGGGGTATCGACTGAACGGCGGGGTAGGTCAGGTCAATTGCCAGGGGGGGGCGGGTTGCCCCGAAAAAAGGCCCATGCATGTGCGACTCGTTGATTCCGGGCAGAATCGGTTTCCCCTTGAGATCCAGGACTTTAGTGCCGGGCCCTATGAAGGCCTTCATTTCATCATTTGCACCAACAGCTAAGATTTTGCCATCCTGAACAGCCAATGCCTGCTTGATACTAAAGTCTTTATCTACAGTAATGACTTTGCCATTGGTGATAACTAAATCAGCTTCCATGTTGTGTCCTCCCTTCAATTTGTTTTGATTTAATGAGTCATGCTCCCCCCTTGCGGGGCAGATCATGTGTTAGAATGGGCTGAATTGTTGAAGTTTCGGTTTTCTTGGTTTGACGGAAGTTTGCTCTCTTCAACGCAATAAATCCCCCTCCCGGACCTCGCTGCACCAAGAAGGCCATTGCTACACCTTAACCGAATTCCTTATCCATATTCTCAAGCAAAGCTTCCATAAGCCAATAGGTATCCGGGATCTGTTCGGTCTGTGCCAGCACAGTCTCTTTATCGCCGACAAACGGACTCTGTTTCCACTCATGACCATATTCCGCAGCGAAAAAGGCAACCAGTTCCCTGGTGTACTCGGGATGAAACTGTACTCCGCCCACCGGGTGGCCGTCACAGATAAAAGCCTGATTGGCGGTGGGTTCGCTAAAGGCCAGCCTGGTGCACCCCGGGGGCAATGAAAAGTGATCGCTGTGCCAGTGAAAGGTCACAAACGCTTCAGGAACATTCTTAAAAAGAAATGATTCCTTACCCTTAGGGGTCAAAGAGACTTCGTGCCAGCCAATCTCCTCATGTTTGTTGGGAGAGACCTTGGCTCCCAGAACTTCCGCCACGAGTTGGGCCCCAAAACAGATCCCAAATACAATCTTGCCGTTAGCCAGTGCTTCGGCGATAAATCTTTTTTCCCCTGGCAGCCATGGTTTGGTCTCTTCTTCCCAAACATGCTGGGATCCTCCCATGACCATCAGCCAGTCGAAGTCACCCCCGTGCGGCAGATCTTCCATTTTGAAAACATCTGTCTTAGAGATTTCATAGCCCTTTTTCTCGGCCCAAATGGTGATATTAGAGCGTGAAAAATCAATCGGATCATGCTCTAACAGGTGCAGTCTCATTCTAATCCCTATGGACCATGTATGAGCCGATAATCGCGTCGGCCTCAATCTCCACCAAATGGGCCGGCCTTGCCAGGGCCTTCACTTCGACCAATATGGTCACCGGTTTGATCTCTTTGAAAAACTCGGAATAGGCCCTCATGTACTCCTGAGCCTTCTTGATGTCCGTTACATATATGCGGACCCGGTACACTTCGGACAGCTTGGCTCCAGCCTTGGATAGTGCCTGTTCAATCTTTTGCAGGACAATTTTGGTCTGGCGGTAGGCGTCCCCTTCGCCCTCCACCACTCCTTCTGGGCTGGTGGACGTGGTTCCGCCCACAAAAACAAAATTTCCCACCTTGACCGCCCTGCTGTATCCTACCTTATCCTCCAGAGGCGCGCCGGACGAAAAGTTCTCTCTCTTCAACAAATCCATATTCCATTTCTCCCCACGGTAAATTATGTCATCTGACAATTGAGAGTTGGCTGACAGCAAGGTTGTCTACCGGTTATAACTTATCCGGCATCTTTTCATCTGCCAGGCTTTTGGCATTCCTACTTCTTCTCGACCAGGCCGGCCATAATCATCCCTGTACTCTCCAACTCCTCTTTCGACCTCGTTCGCTGTAGGCGTGTGCCACTGACGAAGAAACATAGCGCAATGATCAGGACAGCGATCATATCAAAGATCTCCGGAATATGTGGGGGGAAAAACATGCCTACGAGGATAAACACTATTAAGGAGGTTCCCAAACCTGGCACAACTGCATGTTTCCACCAGCTGAACTCGCTAGGATGCTTCCTCCTGTAATAGAAAATGGAGCATACGCAGGCTATGCCATAACACGCCAGAGCAGCAGCCATGGCAGTGATCACTCCAACGGCCAAGCACCACTGCAACGGACCGGTATCCCCGCCCCACAAGAGTGAACCTGGTATCATTGTAATCAGACCAAACACGTACACCGCCAAAATTGCTACCCATGGGGTCCTAAACCTCGAGTGAAGTTTGCCAAATACCAGTGGGAGTATCCCCGCTCGTCCCATGGAAAATACGATACGGGCAACCCCCATCATGCCTGCCGACGCAGGCCCGATCGTGCCCAGAGTAACTATCCCGACGAAGAGGATAAAGCCGGGAAAGCCCCAAGATTCCTTGCCTAACATCACTATGACTGGTTCCTCCAGGGTCCACCCGCGCATTCCGTTCCAGAAGCCATATATCGTCATGGTAGTGTAGATTATATAGAAAATGGTTCCTATGATAATTGACACAATGAGGCCGAAGCCCACTGCCTTAAGTGGTTCCTTGGTTTCCTCACCCATGGCAGCTACAGCCTCAAAGCCGACAAAAACGACAGCACCCCATAACAGTCCGTATGCAGCGCCGCTAACACCCTTCAACCCTTCAAGTTTTCCCATGAGGGGAAGAAGGCTTGTTCCTTCCATTGCTCCGCCATGGAAGGGTCCATTAGCCATTACATATGCCGACAAGGCAAGTACACAGACAATCTGAAGCCAAGCAGAGTATTTCAGAAACTTGAAACTCGCTTCAACTCCTATCAAAGCAAGGAAAGCCACAAAAGCAAAACCTATCACAAAAATAATCCACCATGGGATATAGACACCGGACTCGGCAAGGCCCCACCACAGAAACCAGTACCCTATACCCGTTGCTCCTGCCGAAAGCAGCGCCCACATTGTGAAGCTTAGTCCGGCAGCAACCCAGCCCACTCTGAATCCAGCAGCATGGATGGCAAAGGTGTAGAAAGACCCGGCGGAGGGGAGCTTCCTGGTAAACTGAGCCATGCTGTATGCTACGGTGAGTATCATAATACCGGAGAGTACCATGGTAACCGGCGTCAAAACTCCTGTGAAGTAGATTACAGGACCAATGCATACCGCCGCCCCGGCACCAGGGGTAAAAAAAGAAACCCCAGCCCAAGCAAGCGTCCACTTGCCTAAAGCCTTGGCTTTTAGCCGTTCAACTTTTACAGCCATTTAACCCCTCCTAATGGATTAGCTTATTAACTGTGCTGATCCCCCATGCTTGAAAGCCCATCCGTTGGATGTGTCAGCAGATTATCGTAACATGGGACTTGATTATTAAGACAGTTGATAAGGGGTAAAAGGTTGCAGGGCAGCGGGGGTTCTGCCCTGCAATCATCCATTAATTGCTATTGCCGCTTCAATACCCCTGTCCCCAAAAGGACCAAAACGGGAGAGACTCAGCCTGCCTTGGGAGCTGGCTTTGAAGGTTTGGACTTAGGGCTTAAATCCCAGAATTCCGATAGCACTTTAATATTCTTACCGATCCAAGCCTTTTCGGATTCCGACACTTCTGTTGGTAGAGCGGGAATCCCTGCGAAGGGGTTCGGCACTCCGGAATCCAGGCCGCTCAAGGCTTCAATGATCCTTAGGGTGCAAAAAGGCACATAGGCAGGGGAATAACCGCCCTCCTGAAGGGCTACCAACCGCCCGCTGCAATTGCGCTCGGCAATATCTTTCGCTATGGAGGCAAATTTACCAAATCCTGACGGGGTCACTTGCATCCGCGCCAACGAGTCGAACAGGTTGGGATCCTGCCCCGCCGATATCAGCACCAGCTCAGGCTTGAATTGGTCAGCAATGGGAACCACTATTTTCTCCATAGCATAAACATACGCCGCATCTCCACCCCCAGCAAGCATCGGGATGTTGACATTAAAACCACGCCCTTTATCCTTTCCGACATCCTCGATCATTCCCCGGTTCGGCGGGTAATAGTTGTACTGATGGAGTGAAATGAATAACGTGTTGGGGTCAGAGTAAAAAGCGTCTTCGGTTCCGTTCCCATGGTGAACGTCCCAATCCAGAATCATGATGCGTTTCAGCCCGTATTTCTGTCGAGCATACTTGGTGGCAATAACTACGTTATTGAATATGCAGAAGCCTCTACCACGGGCCGTCTCAGCGTGATGCCCTACGGGCCTGTTCAAACAGTAGGCGTTGTGAACCTTTCCCTCCATCACCGCATCTATTGCGCTGAGACCCATCCCGGCGGATATCAAAGCGATCTCGTAGGATCCTTTCCCAACCGGAGTCAGTTCCCCGGCATCCCCGCCCGTAGTCTCGCTAAGTGTCTTTATCTTGTCCACATACGCGGGGGTATGATACAATTCAACCTCTGCCCGGGTGGCGGATCGCGGATTTATGACCTCCAGTTCACGTATGAAGCCGCTGCGATCTAAAAGATTTTTTGTGCGGCGCTTACCATCAGGGGCATCCGAGGGAGTATACGCTTCTACCCAACCTCCCGCAGGCAGGAATAGGCCTCCGGAACCCACATTATGCCAAAAGACACTCTCATCCCAAACAAACCCAGTTTTTTCGGCGATTGGGCCCATGCCACAGTTGCAACCAATAACATCGCGAAGCAAATAATTAGACTAAGCTTTGATTCACTTAATTTCATCTCTTATCCCTCCATTATTTTAGTGGTATCGTTAATTTTGATGCCCACGCCTATCGCGTCATTGCCATCTCAAAAATCCTTGACCGTCTTTTGTGAAAAAAAACACCCCCTTTCTTCTCTTCTCTCATTGTCACTCCGCTTCACCTCCTTTCTTTTGAGTCTGCTAAGGGATTTCGACAAAGAAGACCGGAAAGCCTCCTCCGGTTGGAGAAGGTTGGGGAGATCGTCTATAAGTGAGTATTTCAACTATTTATATCCGCATTTTCTTGGCGCCCTCTCACCCGAAAGAGAGGAAACCCACCTTTTCACGAATACACTAAAATCCATACTTCACATAGTCATACTTGCAGGGGTTCCCGTAAGCGATGTACATGATTTTTTCATCAAGATCATAGATTATGGATGCCACAGTCTTAAAAGGTATGGGCTTGTCTTTGTCAACATGCCTGCAAATCGCATTCGGATAGTTGTTATGGTCCCTCAGTGCATCCATCATCGTCTCGACGGTGATGTTACCATACTGTTTTTTCATGATCTTTTCTATCCGCTGAACACGGATGTAACTATCCGCGGCCCCCAACTTGTAGACCCAATCGCCTTTTTGGAATTTTGGGGTGAGATAGTGGTTAGTATGAACCAGGATGTCATCTTTCGGCTGAAGCACACAAAAATCATCAGGAGTGCTTTCAATACCTATAATGTCCCCTTCGGCGCTGCCCAGGCCATAATACAACAGGCCGCGTCCCGCTTCGCAAAAGACCCCCAAGGCATCGCCAATGTTTTTCTGTCTCATTGCTTTAGGGATGACTAAACCGCAGGGGATATTAAGACGCTGTTGTTCCGGTGGACTCAAAATCAAGTTTTCAACGATCCCTAAACCTGCCGAGCTCATGGTCCATTCCAGGACCCCTCCAAAGGCCAGTGTTAACTGCTCCAAACCATTCGAATGTTTTATTCTCAACAGGTCCATGGGAAAATCAGGAGACCAGTCAATATTCTGCCCGATAATCGTCTTCCCGCCCTTGGTGGCCTTGCCCGTAGCCATGAAGGACGTGCATAATGACTTTATCTGGTTGTAGTATTCTCCGAACTCAATCATACATCTTAGGGCGAAAACTTCGTCGAAGCTGACCCCGGCGCCTTCGGCTTCGCCCTTTAGCATCTCGATCAATTCGGGATCAAACTTGGTCGCGGCAGGGAGGAATTTTTTTGCATTAGCAAGGATTTCTTCCTTGCTGGCATTGTAAACAACCTTAAATACACCAAAATGCATTGCAAGGGACTTGTGGATGTTCTCCTTGCAGGCGGTCCCATACTGTTTGCCGATTTCGTATGGGGTGCCGCTACATTCGATCACGTTAAACTTCTTCTTTTCTCTGACAGTCTCCCCACCATAAGCAAGCGTAGAAATCATAATAAGAGAAAAGACAACGAATAAACTCAGTCTCATTTTACTTAATTTCATCTCTTACCCCTCCTTCATTTTAGTGGCATCGTAAGATCGTGATGCCCATGTCTAACGCGTCATTGCCATCCCAGAAATGCTTCACCGCTTTTTACGAAGAAAACTACCTCCTTTCATTGAAATCTGATAAAAAGTTAACAATTGACAGGATTACGCGCCGAAACGATACCGGAAATCATCGATCAGAACGCACCGCCTGGCCAGGGTAAAATTCCTGGGACGGGTTAGTCCTTCCCCCCCTGTGGCGATGTGGAGAGACTTGAATCCTTCACCTTCCACTCCTAAGCCGCCGATGGAGGACCCGTTCTTCACAAACTGAGAGGCGTCCGCCATGCTCGACATCCGCGACAGATTGTTCAGATCGTTAGAGTGGAAGACAATGGTGTGCCTCATACCCTGTTCGGCCGCGACACCCATGGCCATGGCCTCTTCCGCGTCCTGGCAACGGACAAAGGGCAAAATGGGCATAATCTGCTCGGTCCAGACGAGTGGGTGTTCCTTATCGGTCTCCAGAATGGCAATCTTGCTCTCGGGTGGCACTTCTAATCCGATGGCCCTCTTCAGGATAACGCTGGCAGGTTTCCCGATATATTTCATATTGATTACACTCGGAACCCTGCCAGGTCTGATCTCCTTGAAAATCTCTCCCATCAGTGCTTCGCCCTGCTCCACCGATAGTTCATATGCCCCATATGTAATCAGAAGTTCTTTGAGCCTGTCAGCCACAGACTCCACCACAAATATCTCCTTTTCACTTGAGCAGGGCGTGCAGTTACTAAGCGACGCCCCTCGGACAATACACTGGGCGGCATGCTCAAGGTCCGCTGTCTCATCGACCACCACAGGCGGATTCCCCGGTCCGCCGGCGAGGACCCTTTTCCCGGTCTTGGTAGCAAATTCAACTACCCGGTGCCCCCCAGTGACCGCAATCATGTCGACCTTTGCGTGAGTCATCAGATACTGCGCCGTAGGAACATCCGGCTCCTCGACAGTAGTGGCGCAGTTGGGTGGTCCTCCGGCCTCAATAATAGCCTTATTGACGTCCCTGACCACCCGGGCTGAAATAAGTTTTGTTTTGGGGTGGGGGTTATGAACCACTGCATTGCCCCCGGCCAACATCATGATGCCATTGTGAATTATGGCCGGTGCAGCATTGGTCACCGCGTTGATGGAAGCAATGATCCCGACAGGGGTTCTTTCGATGATTGTGGTTCCCAGGTCGCCGGTATAGCCCTCCGAGGCCAAGTCTTCCATGCCTGGAACACCACAGGCGACTTCCATCTTCAGCACCGTTCCGTCTACTGCCCCCAACTCTGCCTCCTCCAACTCCATTCTTCCGTATTCTACACGGTTGGCCCAGCCCACATCCCGAATGGCCTGGATGATTCTTTCCCGCACAGCCAAAGGCAGGCCCACAAGTTTCTTCTGTGCAACCACCGCCGCCTGGATCGCATCCTCCATTTCTCTAAAGACACCATCAATCACACCACGGGACTCGCTGAGAGAAGCACCCTGATCGGATGAAGAAAGTCCCTTCAATACCAGTTGAACAATACGTTCAATATGTTCTTTATCGACACTCATAATCAACCCTTCGTAGTACTTTCATTATATTTGGAACAGATCATGCTGCCTCCGGGATCTAAAGCCTTAGACCTCTGCCCCGAAACGGTAACGAAAGTCCTCTGTCAGAACACAGCGTCTGACCAGCGTGAACACCCTGGGGCGAGTATGGCCCTCACCATTCGTGGCTATATGAAAAGACACATATCCCTCCCCGGAAACTCCGACACTGGCAAGACCGCAGGACCCATTCTTGACAAAGGCCGCGCACTTGGCCCTGGCCGCCATTTTTCGGATATTATTAACATTATTTGAGTGAATGGCCATCGTATGTCCATTGCCCTGTTCGGCGGCAATGGCCCATCTGATGGCCTGGTCTGCATCACGGCAACGGACAAGAGGCAGAACGGGCATGATCTGTTCGGTCCAGACCAGCGGGTGATCCTTATCGGTCTCCAGAATGACAATTTTGGCCTCAGGGCCTACCTCCAGGCCGATGGCCCGCAGGATGAAGCCTGGCGACTTACCGATGTAGTCCATATTGATGACACTTGGCTCGCCCGGGCCTCTAACTTCCTTGAATATGTGCTTTGTTAGCTCCTCACCCTGATCCCTGGTAATCTCGTAGGCGCCATAAAGTTTCAGGTGTTCTTTAAGGTGGTCGGCTACGGATTCAACCACAAATATTTCTTTTTCGCTGGCGCAGGCTATACAATTAGAGAAGGCGGCTCCTTCGATTATGCACCGGGCTGCCCGACTCAGATCGGCTGTTTCGTCAACCACTACCGGTGGATTGCCAGGGCCGCCGGCGATGACCCTTTTGCCGGTCTGGGTGGCAAATGCCACCACCCCATGCCCCCCGGTGACGGCAATCAGACCGATAACGGGATGGGTCATAAGTTGCTGGGATGAGGCCACGGAAGGCTCTTCGATGCAACAGATACCGTTAGGTGGTCCTCCAGCCTCAATAATGGCCTCATTCAGATCCCTAATGACCAGTGCCGACACAAGCCTTGTTCTGGGATGGGGATTATTGACCACTGCGTTGCCACCCGCCAACATCATGATGGCGTTGAAAAGGATTGTGGGAGCGGCGTTGGTCACCGGGTTTACCGAGGCGACGACCCCAACGGGGATCCTTTCGATGATGGTCACGCCCCTGTCGCCAGTGTAAACTTCGGGGACAAGGTCTTCCATGCCCGGCACCTGGCAGGCGGACTGGTTCTTTTTCACGTTGTCGGCAACCGTGCCCAGGCCGGTTTCTTCTAATTCCATACGGGCATATTCCTCAGCGTTGGCCAATCCCACATCCCGTATGGACTGGATGATAGTATCGCGGACAGCGAGAGGTAGGGCCAAGAGTTTCTTCTGGGCCGTTTCTGCTGCCCGTATGGCCTCTTCCATCTCCTTAAAAATACCGTCTTTAATAGCAGGCTCTGCTGCCGGGATATCTTCCCTCCCGGCAATCTCGAACTTATTTTCGGATAGCCTTCTCACAACCGTTTCAACGATTTGGCTTATTACCTTTTCGTCGAGATTCATGTTATCTCTCTCTCCTTCTGTGGCCAAAGTGAAGTAACATATGAACCATTGAGTTTATATTCCAATCTCTGATCAGCGCTTTCCTCAGTAAAGAACTCATTGGTAGCTTTTGCGCCTTCATCAAACTTCGTAAGACACTCCATGGCCTTCGCATTATCAAGAAAAGTAACTTCATGAACCAGGGCCCCCAAAAAGGCAATAATATGGGCAAAAGGATCTACAAACGAAACAGACTCGATATCAATAATAATATACTGATCTGCAAGAGTGACGATGGGAGATCTCGGGTTGTCGCTGATGCCAAGGACCTTTATGTTGCACTTCTTGGCATATTCCATGACTGCGATGGTCCTTCGAGGATATCTGGGAAAGGCGATAACGACCATTAGGCTGGACTTTGCATTTCCGGTCAAGGAACTCAAGGAATCCATCAGTTCCCAGGATAGATTTGTATCAATAATGACATTTTCCCGTATTTTCTTAAGAAGATACCCAAAATGATACGCCAGCGTGGCAGAGGCCCTGTACCCCACTACATATACCGTTTCGGCCTTGTATATCGTTGTGGCAATCTTTTTGAATTCCTTTTCAGAGACGGAATTTATGAGATTTTCAAGATTTCTCATTGCATTTTGACAATATCTTTGAATGGTTGTCCTTTCATCGTGTTGACGGCTCGCCTTTGTGAGCCTTTCGACACTGGTCAGTTCCGCATGAAGCAGAGCTTTCATGTAGTGGAGGAATTCTGCATATCCCGAAAACCCGAGATCAACCGTGAACCGTATAATCGTCGGCTCGCTGACCTGGCATTCCCGGGCAATCTCCTTGCCTGTCATGAGAAAAATCTTTTTGTAGTCCTTCATAACCAGCTCCGCCACGCGTTTCCTTTTGGGAGACAAGGCTGGATAGACACTGATAATTTTGTCAAAAAGATCTTTCCGGGCCGAATTCATGTGGTCAACCAATCCTATCCAACTGGTGCGTCAGTGATCCCTTCCGTCAAGCGCCTCCAAAGATGCCACGGCTGCGTCCCTTGCGGCTTTCACATCGGAAGATGTGCCGGAAAGGTAGAGTCTGCCGCTGGCACCAAATACGGTCACGTGATTGAGGGTTATATTCGCCGCTTTTTCCGCCTCATTTGCTGCCAGTCCGGCATAGCCAGCGGGCACAACTTCCATGATGTATAGAGAATCGTCCGAAAGGCACATGCTGGCGTTGCGAAAACGGTTAACAATTTGACTCATGAAAGGATCGGTTCTTTCAATGGTTTCAGAGGCTAATATTTTGGGTTTCATTCGGTCTGAAATTTTCATCTTCAGGTAATCCATTAGTACCTCGCCTGCCTCCAGGACATCGGCCGGCGAATCAGCATGAACCTCAAGCATACCGAAACTTCTTTCTACAACCATGGCCCCCGGCCTCACATTCGCCTTTTTCATCACCACATTGGTCAGGTTGTTAACCTCGATGCCCGGCGCTATCTCAAGGAAGATCGCAGCTTGACCGGCAACGGGATAATATCCCATTGAGGTAGAGCCGATAAAACCAACAAACTGTTTCTGTAACTGATCAATAAAAGCAAACGCTCTAAGGTCAATCATAAGAGGAGCCCTTTCAAATGCTTTCCAGCCATTTCCTTTTGTATGGACAGACAGCGGTTTCTGCTACGCATGCGACATCTCCCTGACATGCGCAATCCTCTTCAGCCCCACTGCCGAACCGGCCATAACAGAAATCGTTTATAGGTATAGAGGTTTCACAATCCATGATAACCTCTGAGATGAGACGGCCGATGACCGGCGCAAGCCCGAAACCGTGCCCGCTGAATCCGGTGGCAAATACAAAGCCCGGAACCTCAGGGGTGAGACCGAGAACCGGGATTCCGTCAGACATCATTGCGATAAGGCCCGACCACATTCGAATCACATGCAGATCCTTTAGCGCAGGGAAAAAATCAAGAACGCTCCTGGATATGGCTGGCCCGATATAATTGAAAAGCGGTTTCCCATCTCGATAGAGGTACTCCTCCGTACCAACGAATCCGCCCCAGAAAAAGGATCCATGTACCGTCTGTCGACCATAAAACAAGCCTTTTGCGTGCCCGACCATTTGTTTGAACAGGGGCTGATAAGATTCGGTAATGAGTGCTTCGGAGAAGACGGGTTTCATGGGCAAATCAAGGCCCACCATATTCGCAACTTTCCGGCCAGCTACACCTGCCGCATTTACCACCAGATCGGTTTCTATGACCTGTTTGTCGGTGGTAACGGCAAAAACCCTTCCTTTTCGCAATCTTATATCGGTAACCGTCTCGTGAGTACAAAACCGTGCACCAAGGGCCTTGGCCTTTCTGAAAAATGCGTAGGTCACTAAAAAAGGATTGGCATGCCCGTCCGTGGGACAAAAACTGGCGCCGATCACCTTTTCACCCACGTATGGATTGATTTCAAGAACTTGCTTGCGGTCAAGCATTTCCAGCTTAAGTCCCACTCCCTTCTGGTTCTCCACGGCTTTTTCCATGGCCGCAATCTCTTCTTCCTTAGTACAGAGGCGAAGGTTCCCCTCCCGGACATACTCCACATCCATTTCCAGTTCTTCACGGAGGTGTCCATACATCCGTATACTCTCCATGGCGAGAGGCATTTCTTTAAGGTTCCTTGCCGACTGCCTGACCCCTCCTCCGTTGCTCCCGGACGCTTCACCTCCGATATCGGATTTTTCGATAATCAGCGGTTTGAGTCCCTGTTTGGCAAGGTTATAGGCGATGGCGCATCCCATGACGCCGCCTCCCACAATAACGCAATCTGCTGTATTAGGCATATTATCTCCTGATCCGCAAAGGCAATTCCATGACGTTCAATAGTCAGTTGTGCTTTATCCAGTTGCAAATACTGATAAACGCACGGGCCTGACAGGCGCCCTTGCGGTGGTGGATTCAATTTCAGCCGGACTGATTCCAAGTTCGCTTGCCAGTATTTGCGTCACCAGTCGTTGGCATGTCTGCCCCTGGCAGAGCCCCATTCCGGCACGTGTAATCCGTTTTATTCCATTCAATGTCGACATTCCGTTTCTAATGGCTTCCTTGATTTCCTCTTTGGTAATCTCTTCACATCTGCAGATAACCAAGTCATCATCGGCAGCTCTATCGACATCCTTTTTCGCAGCCGGAAGGGAGGCGGAACCTTTAATTTCTCTTAAACGTTCAAGAACCCGGTTTGCAATTTCTTCGATTTCCTTTTCGGAAATTTCAACGGCAGCTTCCTTCGTATCAATATCCTCGGCCCTTTGTACGGTATCTTGTTTTTCGACAGCAGGAGGAGCGGCATCATCCGTCCCTATATGAGGAGTGATGGAGATGACCTTAATGTGATTCTCCTTAATCAGATCATGGGCGGCGGCTGAGATCCGTGCATCCAGGGGAATTTCCACTTCTCTTTTGCCTTCTTTGATAAGCTTTAGAATATCGGTGCCGAATATAAAAACAGTAGCCATCTGGTTCTCCTGCATTCTGTTCTCTTATTTTGTCTTTCTATCAGCTGAACGGGTTGTTTTTCTGGGGTTCTTCCCCTTTCCGACGTCCTGCTTTTTTCGCGGGCTCTTGGACGGTTCGGGCGGTTGTTCATCGTAAGAACCATGGGGTATCAGCATGTCCACATCATCATGAGGTCGGGGGATCACATGAACAGAGACCAATTCTCCAACACGTCCGCAAGCCACAGCACCGGCATCGGTGGCAGCTTTTACGGCGCCCACATCTCCGACCACCATGATGGTCACGAGACCTTGTCCGATCATCTCCCTGCCCACCAGTTGCACGTTGGCTGCCTTGACCATGGCATCCGCAGCCTCAATGGCTGCAACAAGTCCCCTTGTTTCCACAAGGCCCAAAGCCTGCTGCATGGGTAATCTCCCCCTTATTGTTCCCTCCCTGAAAGATTATCCAGGGTTTCTATTACTTTTTGTGCTGCTGCACGTACTTCCGATTCCGTACCAGCCAGATACATGCGACCCGCTGCGCCGAAAAACCGAAGATCAATCAGCCGGATATTGCAGTGTTTTTCAGCCTCGTTGGCGGCTATGGAGGAATATGCGGCCGGCGTTACTTCCAGAAGATAGACATCGTCTCCGCCCAGGATCAACATCCCTTTGCTGTTTCGATTAATGATAACTGCCTGATAGGGGTCCACCTTGTTTACGATGGATGTGGCCAGAACCTTTGGGGCAATGCGATCTTCCTCCTTTACGCCAATCTCCTCTAAAATCATTCCGCCCGCATGCAGAATTTCTTCCTGATCAAAGGAGTGAATTTCCAGCATACCGTAACGTCTTTCCACAATCATTTCGCCAGGTTTTACGCTGGTTGCCTTGAGTGCGATATCGGCCAGTCGATTGATCTCAATGCCGGGCAACACTTCAACGAAAAGAGAAGCCATCCCTTCAACAGGCAGGAATCCCCTGCAAGAACTGGCAAACAAAGATGCAAACTGGGGTTGTAATCTGTTTAAATGGCAAAACGCTCGAAGCTCAGCCATGAGTTTTTCTCCTTACGTGGAATCGTCAATTTTTTCCGTTATTGTATCTGTATGGATGCAAATGAACCTTTTCTCAGCCTTGGCCCGCCTGCTCCAGGATTGTGATGGCATATTCTTTTGCCATGTCCCTGGCGAGAGGGGTTACTTTGCCTCCGGATGCAAGCAGAATCTCCCCCTCTTTTCTTTCAAAGGCCAGGGAAATATCCTTGGCCGTTACAAGGGACAGTGCGTTGGTTTTTTCAAATACCCGTGTTTTAATTTTTTGAGGGGCGCTTGGATTCGATGCGGATGACGTTATTTTATTGAAGACGCCACTCAATTCTTCCGTCTTGCAGAAAACAATGCCGAACTGTTCCAGCTTTTCTAAAATGCTTTCAATTTCTTCGCGCAACCTGCCATTCGCAAGAAACTCCCAGAACATAAAACCGTCCCTGGCGGCCAATACCTTCTTTCCCCTGGCGAGGGCTGAGAACACAATTCCGGATTCCGGATCATCACAGGTAAGCGAAGCTACTTTCGCGGCCACTTTCATGCAGAGAGTGGGCAAAACCAGGATGTCCGCTTTTTCAAGGACTTTCATAAGCCCATCCTGTTTCACGGTGTCCAGGATGCAGCGAGCTCCGGTTTTTTCTCTCAAATCCTCTCCGCATATCCAGGCCCTGGCGGATTCAGAGGTGAAAACGCCGGATTTTTTGACCTGCGATTCGATCATTCCTACCTGTTTCAGGGCCTCGTCCAGTCTGAATATCCCTGACTGGAATACGATCAGTGCTCTGGTTTCAACGCCGCTGTTTTTTTCCTTTTTGGTTTTTGCAGATATGGCTGCATCATGGCGGAGTTCGTTGACGACTTCGCGAACAATCTGTTTGATTTCTTCCGGACTTAAATTGGCCATATTTTTATTGGGTAACCTTTTTTTCAATGCAGGAAAGTGCAATTCCAAAAGGGGTAATCACCTGAGGTCCAGCGGGTCGAAAGGTTTGCAACCCGAGATTTTCGGCGACAATTTCGGGCAAACCATTCAATGCACACGTTCCCCCAACCAGGCAGACTTTGTCGATATTTTCAAAGGGCTTCAGAAAACCGGCAGCGATGGAGGAAATTTTGTCAATCACCGGTTTTACAATCGGAACGATGTCCCCGTTTTTTTCGCTCATCTTGAGTTCTTCGGCATCTTCGTAGCTGATCTTCAGGGCGCCGGACAAAACCAACGTCAGGTGAACGCCACCTGTCGCTTCATCATTGCTGTAGACGACCTTCCCCCCTTTGATAACAGCGACGCCGGTTGTACCGCCGCCAACGTCCAGGATTGCTCCGTTTTCCATTTCCAGAACAAGGTTCGCCGCTGTGGGTTCATCCAGCACGTTTAAGACTTCCAAACCCACAGCCTCGAGGATATATTTTGTGGTGTTGATGTTTCCCGATTCGGTTTGTGGCGGATAAGATGTGGCGCCCTTATTCAAAGGGAGAGGAGAGACGCCTCTGATCTTCTCAAGCATTTGTTTGACCATATGAACCGCTCCCATATAGTCAACGATCATGCCGCTCTTAACGACATCGGCACGCTCCAATGTCGCCGCCCTGGGTCGTCCGTTTTCATCCACAACAATTACGGAAACCTTGAATGTCCCCACATCAACGCCGGCAAACAGTTCTTTTGCTCCTGAAAAATCCCACATATCGGGTTTGTTCAGCATTGCTAATAGGTTGTTGATGTGACTCTTCATAGCAGCCTGCCGATGAGATCTTTGTCCGGGGCAGGGACAACCACATGACACACAATCAGACCCTCTTCCTGTACCACGGCCACACCTGCATCAACAGCAGCCTTGACTGAGCCCACATCCCCTGTGAGGGTGAGGTAAGATTTCCCTGCAAGGCCCGTGGCACATCTGATCTCTATGAGATCAACATCCGCCGCTTTGGAAGCCCCATCGGCAGCAGCGATACAGGATGCAACCGAATAGGTCTCGATAATACCGAGCGCATCTATTTCGCGGATTTGGGTCGTGCCGTTCAATGCCGGAAACAAATCCGGTGACGCGTTGGGGATGATGAACCAATCCACCAGAAATTCATCGGCAGCAAGCTTCCCCACATCCACTGCATTTTGAATCGAACCCACATCTCCGCTCACCATGATCAAATATCGGCCGGGGCATGATGGGCGTGCTGTAACAATTTCTACCGTTGCTGTTTTTATCATCCGGTCCGCGCATTCGATCCCTTTTGCGACGCTATTCAACTCAACCATGCCGATGGCTCTATATTCCATATTCCAACCTCGTCCCTAACCTCTGATTACAACGACATCCCCGACCGATGTCACCCTGCCGGAGATGCTTGCGTGTACCCTGGCCCCAAGTGCGCTTTCAGGAATTTCCCCGATAACATCCCCTTTGATTACATGATCGCCTTTACTGACCAGACTCACCGAAGGCGCCCCGAGATGTTGTTTCAATGGGATAGCGACCTCTGATATCGGAATTTCCGTTTCAAAAAATCCAGGATGATCGTCATAACAGCTTATCCCGAGACGTTGCATGAGCCTTTTTGTGGGTATCCTTCTCATGTCTCTAAAATTGGAAGGCCTGTATTCTTTTTTTTCGACAGATCTTTTGATCCCGTTTGTGAGTAGTTCGCGTTTGATGGCTGCATTGACTTCTCTGGGAGAGATCATCATGGGACATGCGTATTTTTCGCAGATACCGCATTCGGAGCATATGAGGGCATCCTGTAACGTTTCACTATCGAGGTTCGTGTCCCACCCCAGACTTCGCATGATTTTGTGGGGTTCCAACCGGTGCCCCAGGAGTTTCCTGGGACAAAGGTCGGTACAACGTGTACATTGGCAACAGATAGTCGCAGCTATCTTTCGTACCTGTTCCGGATTTTTGATCTTTCCGGTTATGATATTGTGATTAGCGGGAAGGACGATAATTCCGCTGGTGGTCTTGGTTACGGGTGCGCTCATGTCGTGGATCACCTGGCCCATCATGGGCCCACCCATAACGACGCGGTAGACGTCGAGAGTCGCTCCACCGGCCAGGGCTATAACGTCTTTCACGGATATTCCGATGGGAACTTTCACGATCATGGGCCGCAGCACCTCGCCCGTAACCGTAAGATATCTTTCCGTTACCGGGATCCCTTCATCAACGGCCCGTTTGATGTTGATAAGGGTTTCCACGTTGCTCACTACCGCTCCCACCTGCAAGGGAATTCCCCCTTCGGGAACAATCCGTTTCGTTACTTCGTATACCAGTACCTGTTCATCACCGGCGGGGTAAAAATCACCCAGTTCAAAGAGATCAATTTCCTTGAATGAACCTTTTCCCACCTTCTTCTTGAGTGCATCCATCGCACCCTGGTGTTTTCCTTTGAGACAGATGGAACCCTGGCGCGCTCCCGTACAGTCCATAACCAGCTGGAGGCCGCGAAGAATAGAGTCCGGATCATTTTCCATCAGGCAGGGATCACTCATGAGAAGGGGTTCACAGGAAGCGCCATTTCCAAGCACATGTTCCACTGTAGCATTAAGCTTCACGTGGGCGGGAAAACCCGCTCCCCCTGCGCCGATGACGCCCCCAGCCCGGACTTTGCTTATGATTTCATCTTTTTTCATTCCGAAGTCCCGCTATCCGGCATTTCAAAGCTATCCACGATCGCCACAACCACGGCATCAACCGGGATCAATTCATCTCGTGAAAAAGCCTGCATGGCAGGTGCGCCCTGCGTTACAAGCACATCTTCCCCGATACCTGCACCAATTTCATCGACTGCAACGATCAGATCCGACATGGGCTTCAATCCGGCCCCGAGGGGCTGGACAAACAGCAGCCGAAGCGAATTGATTTTTTCATTCTTTTTTGTCGACCAGACATTTCCCACAACCCTTGCAATGACCATGGTTGCACATCCTTCCTCACGAGAGGGCGCCCGAGACTTCGCAGCCTATTTTCCTGTGAGCTTATTTTAAGCTGTCAGCATTTTTTATGGCGTCCAGGCTGGCTTTTACCGCAGAAACGTCACCAAAGATTCCTATCATGGTGATATGCTGGGGGCAAAGACCTCTCAGATCAAAAACGTCAACTGAAGCGGCCTTTTCAGCAATATCCGCAGCACATATCATGTCCACCAGTTTCCCTTGAACCAGCCCGACGGCACTATATTCGAAACCATCTTCAGCGAATATTTTTTTCCCATGGGGGCCCAACCGTTGGGCCAACATATTTTTTACGCCGGATGACGGCTGCGAGATAAATTGGATGCTTAATGCCATCGGAGCCACTCCTTCTTTGAAGATGTCACATTTGCAGAATCTGCGTCTGGTTGCCGCCGGCCAGTACTTGAAAACAGACCCCTGTTATTGCTCCCGTTTCGGGATGATGATCTCTATGTCGGCATGAGGCCTTGGAATCACGTGCACGGAAACCAGTTCGCCTACCTTTTGCGCCGCAGCGCCGCCCGCATCCGTTGCCGCCTTTACCGCGCCAACATCGCCTCTTACGGAAATGGTGACCAGTCCGCCCCCTGCATGCTCCTTGCCCACCAGCTTCACGTTCGCCGCTTTTACCATGGCATCGGCTGCTTCAATCGCAGCAACGAGTCCTCTTGTTTCCACCATTCCCAATGCTTGTTCGCCCATAACCACGTACCTCCTCATTTTTGAATTATTTCCTGGATTTGAAAAATCTTACGTTCATGGACAATGCCTTCGGCACTGCCAATGTAACCACGGCGGTTTTATCCATATTCTCCTTCTTTCTAACGTTCAACACCTCTGCCTCACCCACTGCCTTTCCGGATCTGTCCAGGGCGGTCACCACATCTCCCGTTTGGGGGAGAGGAAGAAATTCATAGGGTATCATCACCCTTGAGCGTTCTTCCTCGAAACCATCATCCACCACAAAGATTGCCTGTCCCGGGCAGATGGCGATGCAGGAGGCGCATCCGATGCATTTGTCTTGATCCAGATGCGGCAGGTTGGTGATGTCATCGCCTACGGCAATCGCATTCACTTTGCAGCTTGTTTCACATGGATTGCATGGGATGGGCTGGATACACTCAATGACCGCAACAGGGCCTTTTTTCCGTCTTTCGGCAGACGGTATTCCCGGACCCGAGTTAATCTCTTCAGCCGATAAGTATCCTGTTTTCTTAATTCCGCTATGCATTCTTTCATCCTTTCATCGACTGCAACAGGATTTGCTTTCCCTCATCTCTTTTTTGACCAAAAGGACCGCTTCTCAACCCTGCCATACTTTTCAAAAGCGTCTCCCTTTGCTTATGAAAATCGTCATCGTTCAGGTATCCCAGACTGTTGGATGCCGCGATTCCCGCGAGTCGCCCTTCAACGATTGCTGAACTGGCCTCTTCAATTCCCGAAACATCGCCGGCGACATATATCCCGGGGACGGATGTCTCCTGATTTTTATCGTGTGCGGGAATGCTTCCACCCAGTGCCGGAACGAAAACCATCTTGCAGGCGACCATTTTAAGGAGCTGCGTCATGGGATTCAAACCGACTGCCACGCAGATGGTGTCTACGTCAAAAGTCTTTTCGGTTCCCTCCACCGGATTCCAGGATGAATCCACCTGCTGAATGGTAGCGCCTTCCACCCACTTTTTTCCGTGGGCATTTTTTATGGTGTGCCCTAGATAGAAGGGCACCCCGGTTCGCGCTACCTTGGCGGCATGAACGCCATAGCCCCCCACTTCGGGGGCGGCATCGATGATCGCAACCACTTCACAGCCTGCCTGGAGCATCTGATAGCTCACCACAACGCCCACATTGCCGGACCCGACCATCAGAAGTCTTTTGCCCGGTCTGACGCCATGAATATTGGCCATGGTCTGGGCTGCACCGGCACCGATGACCCCCGGCAGAGTCCATCCTGGGAAAGGAACCATATTTTCAGAGGCCCCTGTAGCTACGAGAATCTTTTCCGCTTTGACTTGCTCGATCCGGTCCCGGACCATAACGTTCATCGCCCCGCCCTCATAGATACCAAGAACTACCGAATTTAGAGAAACCTCTACGCCCAGCTTCAGGGCCTCATCCAATAGACTTGTGCCGATATTGAAACCCCGTTCCCCAGCTCGGTGCTCGCCGGATCCGAAAAACTTGTGTATCTGTTTGAAGAGCTGGCCACCGGGCCTTTCATTTTCATCAAAAACGACTACTTCAACGCCATTTCTGGCAGCCTCAATAGCACCGGCCAGCCCGGCCGGGCCAGCCCCAATACTTATCATTTCACATCTTCGCACGTTTTACTCCGACGACGTATCCGGTCCCTTGCCTACCTGGGTTTGAATGACTGTCCCCTCTTTGAGTGGTTCGACGCAGGTTCGAACATTTGGCACACCGTCAACAACCATGATGCAATCAGTGCAACGTCCTATTGCGCAGAACACCCCCCGTGGTTCATCCCTTCTGGTGGTATAGCGGTGGATTAATACACCATTGCTTCGCAAGGCTATAGCAATAGGCTCATCTTCAAAACCTTCCATAATCCGACCATCAAAGGTGAATTGCACCCTCTTGCCATTATCAAACTTGCCCAAAATAGGATGATCATCTATCCGCATTATCTATCGCTCATTAAGTTTGGAGTGATATTTCAAAGAATAAAAGGCAGTTAGTCAAAGATTACCTTCCCCCTAAAAAAAACCAAATGGTTCAGTAAACGTATAGTTGGTTCCGATCAGAGGAATACCTGTCATGGCACAGGTTTCCAGTGTCAAAGACCGTAAGTCCTCTCTTTCCATATTTGCCAAAACGCTTTTGCCCGCTGCCTTGGCCAGAATCACCGCCTCATAGGTCATGCCTTGAATGTAATTGGCCACCCTCTGTGCCGCCTTATCTATATCCAGTCTTTTCCTAAGTTCCGGGTCCTGAGTGCCAATGCCGAAAGCACATTTGCCCTCGTGGCATTTGAGGCAGACTACGCAACCCATAGCCACCATTGCACCCGTACCAATAGCCACTGCGTCGGCCCCTAAAGCGATAGCCTTAGCTACATCCGCCCCATCCTTGATGCCACCAGAGACAATCAGGCTAATCTCCTCCTTTACGCCCATCTCTTCCAGAGCACGGACCGCTTGCACCAGGGCGGGCAGGGTCGGAATGCCCAGGTGGGAAGAGGCGACCACCGGAGCAGCCCCGGTTCCCCCCTCAGCGCCGTCAATGACAATCCCGTCTGCACCCGTTTTGGCAGCGATCTTGACATCTTCTCTCACGCGGCCTGCGGCTATCTTGATAAAGATGGGAATCTCATAGTCTGTTATATCCCTCAGTTCCTGGATCTTCAGGACCATATCGTCGGCTCCGAATATATCGCCGTGCCGCGGATGGCTGTGCAGATCCATACCTTCGGGGAGTTGCCTGAATGCCGCAATTTCCTTGGTTATCTTGCTTCCCATCAAGTGACCGGCCAGACCCGGCTTGGCCCCAATGCCCACAGTAATTTCCAGTGCATCGGCAGCTTCGATATTGCGGAGTGAAAATCCTATACGGCTGGGCAGGATCTGAATTACCTGCTTATATGAGTTTTCCCTTTCTTCAGGAAGCAGCCCGCCTTCACCATTATTTATCGACGTCCCGACGATATCGGTAGCCTTTGCCAGGGCGATCTTAGCCTCTTTGCTCAAGGCCCCGTAGGACATTCCAGAGATCATGATGGGTGTTTCAATGACCAGCGGCTTCTTGGCGTACCTGGCTCCCAGGACGGTCTGGGTCCGGCAGTCCTCTCGATAGGTATCTACAGACAGGCGAGAAAGCTGAGCAGGCAGGACCAGAAGATCATCAAAGTTGGGATATCTTCTTGTAGACCCGCAACCGCGAATGCGGTGCTTACCTGTCTCGGCCTTGAGCTTTATCTCGGCAATGGTCTCGGGGTTATAGATGCCCCTCTGAACATCCTTTGGGCTTCTTTTCTTTTTTTCTTCTTCTGCCATTATTTTTTCCCCGTCTGTTTATGGGTTGGTTTGAATAGCAAATACTCGTGTCGGCCGTAGACCTTGGGCACAATACTTCTAAAGTCATCCACTCCTTGTTGGATGTCGTATTTTTTGAAAAGGAATTCGACCTCTTTCTTTTCCTTATCATCAATGGGAACAACTTTTACATTCCCACCAAGTTTATCCTCAACTGCCGGATCAAGGACATGGATAATACCATTGTACATGGACTCTCCAATTCCCTCTCCCACTTCACCAAGGACAATAATGCGGCCATCAAGAGTCATTTTTCCGGTCCACATACCCACATTGCCACATACAATCAGGTTGCCACCCTTCATGCCCCATCCAGCGCGGCTGCCGCTGTGCCCTTTGACAACCACAGTGCCACCTACCATGGAAGGAGCGCAGTTGCTCCCGGTGTTCATCTCAACAATGATCTCCCCAGCGCCCATGTTATCACCGGTGTACAAGCCTGTATTTCCTTCAACGATGATAGTTGGACCTTGCAAGAAACCTCCGGTGTAAAAACCTGTGCTGCCCTTGACAATGATTCTCCCCTGGCCCTTGAGGGCAGTGGCGAAGTTGTGACTAGAGTGGGGATTTTCCACCACAATTTCATCATCCTCCTGGATCAGTTCCCTGAGCTTTATGTTCACATCCCTGGTACTCATTCCTGCTATATCTAAACTGACCATACCTTCACACCTCCGGGCTCCATCTCCGTGGCATAGACATCGGGGATAATGGGGGTCAAGGCGATCTGCTCCGAACCGAAGAGAACCGTGCCATCTTCTGCTTCATAGATCACTACAGGCTTGAATGCCAGCCTATCCCGAACGGCACCGATCTGATCTGTTGTAGCCGCCAAAATGGTAAAAATTCCATCAAAGGTATCCAGGGCCTTATGAAGGGCACCCTCCAGATCCTGCCCCTTTTCCTTTATTTGATAGGCTATAAAGTGGGACGCCATCTCAGTGTCATTGGCAGTCTTGAAACGCACACCCTTACTCTCAAGCGCCCTCCTAATCTTAAAGTAGTTAGTGAACTGACCGTTGTGCACGAGAGAGAGATTCGGGTGGATGTATGACACAAAGGGGTGTGCGAAATTAATGTTCTCAACGCTTTCCGTGGCAAGCCGGACATGGCCGATACCATGGGTACATGTCCCTACTCTGATCTCGTGACGCCTTTTCAAATCCTCGGCTGAGCCTTGATCTTTATATACCTTGATATGTTGTCCCAGGGAATGCACGCAAAGCTGAGGATGGGTGTCGATATCCCAATTCAATCGTTGAATATCGTCCTTATCCATATCCAAAGAGGCTTCGTAAAATGTGAATACACCCTCGCCCTGGTACATTCTCGAATTCGATATGACCGCGTATTTTTCCATAGTTTCTTCAAGGTCTTTCTGGTATTCCGAGGCTGTCAGAGCGACCCGAATCTGAATGTCATCTCGGTCTTCATATACCGCAATCCCTGTGGCATCTGTACCCCGGTGAATGAGTTCTTTGAGCATATTAATAAGGTCGTTTCCGAGAGTGTCACTCTTTTTGGCTATAATCCCTGCTATCGCACACATTCTATCCTCCACGTTACAACAGAAAATGTTTAGGATTTTTTTTCAACCGGATGTTTACTCTGCCAGTGATTACCCGGCGGGCCGGCCTTAAGACTACAGTTGATAGGAGTACTCCTTAAACTCCCAATCGGTAACATGCAGGCGGAAACGTTCCAGTTCATCTTTTTTAAGAGCGATAAATGCCTGAACCAATTCCGGCCCCATAGCGTCGCACAGCACCTTGTCATCTTTCAAGTGCTCCAGGGCGTCCCTGAGATAGAAGGGGACTGTTTCACAGGTTCCCGGCGCCGCACTGTATACGTCCCCTACCGCATGTTCTCCAGGATCAATTTTGTTCTCTATGCCATCCAACCCCGCGGCGAAAGCAGCAGCAAAGACCAGGTAAGGGTTTGCCGAAGCACAGGGTGCCCGGTTCTCAATACGGGTGGCTTGGCCCCTCTCATCGGGCACGCGGCAATAGACCGTTCGGTTATCCAATCCCCAAGCCAAGTAGTATGGGGCAAAGGAGTCTAGGACGTAACGCTTGTAAGAATTGATGGTCGGAGCAAATAGCGCTGACATACCTTTGGCGTGGGCCATCTGACCTCCAAGAAAATACCGCATAAGATCAGACATCCCGGATTTCCCGTTCGGATCATCGAAAAGATTCTTCCGGGTCTTAGGATCACTCAAGGAAAGATGAATATGGCCCCCACTTCCGCCACCCTCGGTCGTGGGACGGCCCATGAAAGTCAGGTGAAGATTGTTCTGTGCAGCGACCTCCTTGCAGACGTACTTAAACGTGAAGGTTTGATCCGCCATTTTCAAGACGTGGTCATATTTCCAGTTCACCTCAAACTGACTGGGGAAAAACTCATGGTTGAGGTAGATGAGATCGATGCCCAGTTTCAATAAGATGTTCTGGATTGATCGCATAAATCCCAGGCGGTCAGATGTTGGGTTGGTCTGGTAAACACAGGACAGATTGGGATTATATAATTCTCCAGGGACAGTACCACTCTCTGTTGGATTGTAGAGGAAGAATTCCAGTTCAGAGGCCGAAACGGGCCGCAGCCCCTTCTCTTCATATTTCTTCAAGATCCGTTGAAGGGCAAAACGCGGGTCAACTGGAATCGCCTCACCCTTTCGAAAAGCATTGCCGATAAAACGTGCTGTACCTTCAAGATAGGGCAAAACAGCAAATGTGCTCATGTCAGGTATGATGGTCATGTCTTTCCACTCGATTTCATCGCCACACCCGGTCCCCGGCGCCACGCCGTTGGCAAGGTGGATGGCGTAAATGGCCTGAGCAAAGTTGATACCTTCCTCCACCACCTGTTCCAGGTGCTTGGCCGGTACGATTTTACACCGGCAAATTCCGTAGAGGTCTGGAAACTCAATGCGCAGCGTATCTATATTCTCTGCCTCAATCCTTTCCTGAATCTCTTTTACCTCCATCCCTATCCCCTTTTCTCCAAAATGGATTAAAATGTAATAAAAACTACAATGCGTTTAAATTATGTATATTTTCATTCAAGGTTATTGTCAAGAAAAAAGTTTCAAAAGCTAAAAAAAACTTAATCGCACGGCATGTGTTTAATTTTTATAATAAATCAGGTAAGATATAAAGATATATCTTGTAACCTACATTTCAATTCTATTGATAAAGTGTATCATCTATTAGAGAGGGCATTGTCTTTTTAAAACTGTCGCCCATGTTGGATGCCTTTAATTTGTCATGAACACCATGATACCTTATGTCCATTCCAACAACGATCCCGGTTATTTGAGCCTCGTCCCGGCTTCAACGCAAATTGAGGTTCTCTATCTCACACTCCGCACCTTGGGAATGGCGTTCTTAGAATTCCGAAATATGCTTTAAATGGAGATTGAAGGAAAAACCGGATTCAGGATGCTTTTAGCATTGCATTTTGCAGAAATTTTGTTTTAAAAATAATAAAATGTATTTTTCGCATATTCCGTGAGCAGATAAGGGACAAATTCCTTTGAGAAGTTTGCTTTTAGCAAACGTTGATCATATTAACAACCACTGAAAAATATTGCAATTTTGCCACCAGTGCCTTTCTTATCCCCCGGCGGCGGTTTTTCCATAAATGGTATGAATTTCAGAGGCTTTTTGGCATAAGCTGGCTTAGAGAGGGTAGACGTGATGCTCCGGGAATGCCGATGTTGCAAAAATGCACCTGCGGTATTTTCTCATTTTTCACGACAGGTACTTAATAATATTGATTTAAACATTTACGGTGCAGAATTGCAACGATAGAATGGCATCAGAGGCATCTATAGAATCCCTGAGATGATGGAATTACCCATATTTTTGCCAGATTTTACTGCATGGTATCGTTTTTATGGTGGGAATTGTGATTTAGGCAGGCAGGTTATTCGAAACTGGTATGGTTCTTGATTGTACTAAAAACCATCTTGACGTTTAATCTTAAATACAAGGAGAAATAACCATGGATTGCTGCTTATCTCCACAAGAACAACTTTTGCAGGACCAGATAGCGGGACGAGAAAACAAGTTTCGGACTGACAGTGCCCATGCACGTGCCTTTAAAATTCTTGACCGTGTTCAGAACCTTACCCCCAAGGTCGACATTGAGCGAGGCAAACTGTTTACCGAGTCAATGATGCGAACCGAAGGTCAGCCTCTCATACTGCGCTGGGCCAAGGCTCTGAAAAATATAGCCGAGAATATTTCTGTGTACATTGATGACGACCAACTTCTCGTGGGGCGATCCGGCTCCCGGGGACGTTACGGCATCCTCTATCCGGAACTGGACGGAGACTTCCTGGACATGGCGGTCAGTGAGCTCTCCAAGCGAGACGTTTCGCCTTTTCTCATCGACCAGGCCGATGCGGATATTATTGTAAATGAAATCGCGCCCTACTGGAAGGGCAAGACCTACCACGAGAGCCTGGCCAGAGCCCTGCCCGAAGAGACTTTGCCTCTCACCTATGATCCCAAAGATACCATGTTCTCCCGTTTCATTGTCAATGAGACCTCTTCCTTTCGTTCATCGCTCCAGTGGGTGCATGATTATGAGAAGGTCTTGAAACGCGGTTTTGGAGGCATCAGGGAAGAGGCCCAGACCAGAATGAATGCCCTGGATCCGTTCAGCCCCATAGACAACGTTGAAAGAAAACCCTTTCTGGAAGCGATCGTTATTGTCTGTGACGCCATTATTCTCTGGGCTAACCGGCATGCCGTGCTGGCCAGGCAGATGGCCGCCAAAGAGGCTGATCCGGTGCGCAAAGGCGAACTGGAACGTATCGCGGAAACCTGCGCCCGGGTGCCCGAACACCCGGCCCGGAATTTCTATGAGGCCATGCAGTCCCAGTGGTTCACCCAGATGTTTTCCCGTATCGAGCAGAAGACCGGAACAATCATCTCCAACGGACGCATGGATCAGTACCTGTATCCTTATTATAAGGCCGATCTGGAAACCGGCATCCTCACCGAAGAGAAGGCCATTGAGTTGTTCGAGTGCATGTGGGTTTCCATGGCCCAGTTCATAGATCTGTACCTTTCTCCCACAGGTGGAGCTTTCAATGAGGGGTATGCCCACTGGGAAGCGGTCACCGTAGGCGGCCAGACTCCTGATGGCAGGGACGCCACCAACGATTTGACCTATTTGCTGCTCCGTTCCAAACGCGAGTTCCCCCTGCACTATCCCGACCTGGCCGCCCGGGTGCACACCCGATCGCCAAGGCGCTATCTCTGGGAACTGGCCGAAACCATCAAGGATGGTACAGGCTTCCCCAAATTGATGAATGATGAGGAAATCATTCCCCTGCACTTGGCAAAAGGCGCCACTTTTGAAGAGATTTATGATTATGCCGCCTCCGGATGCGCCGAGGTGCGCATGCCCAACCGGGACACCTACACCAGCG